>Ga0308157_10000594_pt1 | contig 109987 bp, 102 predicted proteins | sample PhyBR1_FD_201035 | JGI IMG/M metagenome (GOLD analysis project Ga0308157, IMG submission 201035) | Phyllosphere microbial communities from UC Gill Tract Community Farm, Albany, California, United States - DLSLB.R1 | ecosystem: Host-associated > Plants > Phyllosphere > Unclassified | place...
ATTTGGGACTGCAAAGATAAGCACTTTTCAATCCATTCCAAATTTTATTAACACTAATTTAATACTAAAAATACAACTCGCTGAATAACTGAGAGAAAAATTTTGAAGAAGGTTTCATTCATGGAAACATACGTAATTAATACGGTTGATCTATCCAATAATATTAAAGTATGATTAAAACAAAAATTCCCGCCAATCGCGGGAATTCTATCTTAATCGATGTTCTAAAAATTTATACTCTTCACTTTTTTGAATAAAAAATATCCTAAAATCACTCCAATGGTGTCTGCCACTAAATCCAAAGCCTCCATAGATCTCCCCCAACCCATCTCATCCTGAAGGATCTCTGTAAGTATGGAATAACTTAACATGATCTGGAAGAAATACAAAAACCTGACTTTTGGAAATGCTGCCACGAAACAAAATCCCAACATCCCAAAGATGGCTAAATGCAACACCTTATCAATTCCATCGAACATAAAGGAGTATTCCATATTTTCGACGCCCGGACGGAGAAGCATAAAAGTAAGAAATGCCCAATAAATGGGCAAAATCTTACTGAATATTTTCGAAATTCTATCCAAGAGATTCTTGGTATTGTTCGGCCGTAATTAGTTCCGACAAATCTGCACCTTCCCCAATTTCCACTTTAATAATCCAGCCTTTACCATAAGGATCGGTATTAAGGAGTTCCGGCTGGTCTTCCAGATCGGAATTGAATTCGGTTACTTTCCCGCTCACAGGCAAGAAAAGATCAGAAACCGTCTTCACCGCTTCTACACTACCGAAAACATCTCCCGCAGAAAGTTCATCATCTACAGAATCTACATCTACAAAAACAATATCGCCCAATTCTCCCTGAGCGAAATCTGTAATTCCTATTGTTGCGATGTCTCCATCAATTCTAACCCATTCGTGGTCCTTTGTGTACTTTAATTCTGAAGGTGTGTTCATTTTTTTTAATTTTATTTTTCAAAATTACTCAAAAATATCATAATCTCAAATGTTTCAAAGAATTTATTAGACCGTTGCTGTGGTTTCAGCACTGGTCTGTCAGGTAAATGTGTTTGCCCGTAAAGCATTTTTACTTCTTTTCCTATCTTTGTTCCTTTAAAGCACAACAGCGAACCGCCGGTTTGGTATAAGTTGCTGTTTCAAACAACTAAATTTTAGTCATGATTTTATCCGAAAAATTAGAAACTGCTCAGAAATCTTTCAAAAAATGGCGACAAGTACCCTTTTCTGAAAAACAGCAATACTTATTTAAACTCGCAGATCTTCTCGAGAAAAATGCAGAAAAATTCGGCAAGAATATTACCCTGGAGATGAACAAACCCCTTTCCCAGTCCATCGCCGAGATTGAAAAATGCGCGCTGATGGCCAGGTATTACGGAAATGCGGAAAATATCCTGAAACCGGAAAAAATAAAGACCGAATATAGAGTTTCAGAAATACATTATGCACCTCTGGGCGTTATATTAGGTGTAATGCCCTGGAATTTCCCGTTCTGGCAGGTTCTGAGATTTGCGGTACCAGCAATTCTTGCAGGAAATACTGTGGTGCTGAAGCACGCATCGATCTGTTTCGGAAGCGGCAGAATGATTGAAAAACTATTTACCGATGCAGGTTTCCCCGAAGGAGTGTTCCAGAATCTGGAAATCGGGCATGCTGAAGTGAAGTCTGTTTTAGAAAACCCTATTATTAAAGGCGTAAGTTTAACCGGTAGTGAAAAAGCAGGCTCTGATATCGCTTCCACCGCCGGGAAAAACATCAAAAAATCGCTGCTCGAACTCGGCGGTAGCGATGCATTCATCGTTTTGGATGATTCAGACTTAAAGGAAGCGGCGAAAAGCGGCGCCAAGGCAAGACTCCAGAATTGTGGCCAGGCCTGCAATGCTGCGAAGCGTTTCATCATTCAAAAAAGTGCAGAAGAAGAATTTTTGCCGCTGTTCATTAATGAATACCAAAAATTTGTACCTGACGATCCATTGAAAAAAGAAACCAACCTCAGCGGAATGGCAAGGCCCGATCTGGCAGATGAGTTGGAAAAGCAATACGAAAAAGCCCTCAAAAACGGCGCTGAAATTATTCTGCCGCTCAAAAGAGTTTCCGACAAGGTATTCGAGCCAGGCTTAATCCGGGTAGAAAAAGGCAATCCAATTCTTGAAGAGGAACTTTTCGGTCCACTGGGAATGGTGATGATTGCCCAAAATGATCAGGAAGCGCTGGAGCTGGCGAATGATATTCCGTTCGGGCTTGCCAATTCGGTATGGACAAAGGATGAAAAGAGACAGTTGTTCTTCATTGAAAATCTGGAATCGGGAACTGTAACCATTAATAAGGAAACAAGCTCTGATCCCCGACTGCCCTTTGGCGGTGCAAAATCTTCGGGCTATGGTACCGAACTTTCTATGATTGCTTTAAAGGAATTTGTAACAGCAAAAACCGTAGTAGGAAATTAAAATTTATAGAAGAAAAACAAACGCCGGAAAATTTCCGGCGTTTTTTATTAAGATTCACTTTCAGCTACATCGCGTTTCAGCTGAGCTCTGTACAATGTAGAATAATAACCATTTTTATCGAGAAGTTCCAGGTGTTTGCCCTCTTCTACGATACGGCCGCGCTCCATCACGATGATTTTATCTGCTTTTTCGATCGTGGAAAGCCGGTGCGCGATAATAATAGAAGTCCGGTTTTTGGTGATTTTTTCTGTCGCACGCTGAATGAGTTTTTCGCTTTCGTGATCGATGGACGAAGTGGCTTCATCTAAAATCAGAATTTTAGGATCCGAAAGGTAAGCGCGCAGGAACGACAGCAGCTGCCGCTGTCCCAAAGAAATTGAAGAACCTCTTTCGCGCACCACGTAATCGTAACCACCGGGCAGGCTTTCGATAAACTCATCCACTTCAATATCTTTTGCCACGGCTTTTATTTTCTCTAAAGTAATGCTTTCGTCACCGAAGGTCAGGTTTTCGAAAATCGTTCCGTGAAAAAGGAAAACATCCTGAAGTACCACCCCGATATGGCTTCTTAAATTATAAAGTTCGTAATCTTTCAGCGCTACATCATCAAGCAGAATTTTACCCGAATTAATGTCGTAAAGTCTCGTGATCAGGCTTATAATCGTAGATTTTCCGGCACCTGTTGCTCCCACAATTGCAACAGTTTCGCCCGGATTCACTTTAAAACTGATGCCTTTTAAAACTTCCTGATTTTCATCGTAGGAAAAATATACGTCTTTAAATTCTATTTTTCCGTCGAAATGATCTTTCATCACCGTTCCCTCATTCGGAAGTGCAAAATCTTCATCCATCACACCCAGAACCCTCTCTGCACCGACGATTCCTCTCTGAATATTGTTGAACCGGTCTGCAATCTGCCTTAACGGACGGATCAGCATCGAGATGTACTGAATAAAAGCAATTACAACACCCGCAGAAATCGTGATATATCCGCCGTAGAAAAGAATAAATCCTATAAATAAGGAAGAAATAAGTTCGACAACCGGAAAAAAGAGTGAGAAAATAAATACCGTTCTGAGCAATGCTGCCTTCAACGTAATATTGATCTGATCGAATTTTTTGAATTCGGCTTCCTGGCGGTTGAATACCTGGATCAGTGACATTCCCTGCAGGCGCTCCTGTACAAACGAATTTTGATTGGCAGTCCATGTTCTTTCATCGCCGAAAGCTTTTCTCAGTTTTTTCTGGAAAAATCTCGTGATAACCACCATTAAAGGAAGAATGGCCAGAGAAATGTAACTCAAATGAACATCCACCTGAAACATCATAATCAGCACGAAAACGATTCGGAGAATATCGCCGAAAACCATCAGGAAACCATCGGTGTACACTGTTGAAATCGTTTCGACATCGCCCACAGCTCTTGTCACCAGCTGGCCGATTGCGGTTTTATCGAAAAATGAGGTACGGAAATAAATAAGTTTATGATACAGTCTTTCGCGGATATCGCGGATCACATTCTGAGAGATAAAGTTTGAAAAATAAACCAGAAAAAAATTTAGGATGGTTTCACCGAAAACCAACGCCACCAGGATATAGATATGCTTCATCATGAGTCCTTCGTCCTGAAGTTTAATGATGTCGTTATCTACAATCTGCATCGTAAGATAAGGGCGGTAGGTTGAAATTACCGATAAAACGATTGAAATAATCAGCGTGACGATAAACCACGACCGGAATTTCATCCCAATCTTAAAAAGCCTTTTTATAATATCCCAGGTTGACTGTTTCTTCATTTCTGTCTTAAAATCGTTGCAAAAATAGGTAAAATTTGCGGGCTGCTCCGGTACTTTCTGAATGATGCTGTAAATCGCGCTAATGAAAAAAAAAATTATTTCACATCAAGTCATTATTCTTCAATTTCCGATTGTTCCCAGTTATAACCTACATCCACCAGAAATAAACCTTGCGGAGGAGCGGAAGTTCCGGCAGCATTACGGTTTTTATCTTCAATGATTTTACGTAAGTCGGTAGGCTGAATTTTTCCGTTGCCAATTTCCACCATGGTTCCTACGATTGCGCGAACCATATTTCTTAAAAAACGGTCGGCAGAAATGGTGAATTTCAGTTCGGCACCGTTCTGCTCCCAAAATGCTTTGTAGATTTTGCAGTTATTGGTTTTATTGTCGGCATGAAGTTTTGCGAAACTTGTAAAATCTTCATATTCAAAAAGGATTTTACAGGCTTCATTCATTTTCTCAAGGTCCAGAGTGCGTTTCCACATTTGCCAGGAAGCATCCTGGGTGAACGGATTTTTTTCCAAAGCGATGTAATACTCGTATGTGCGGAACGTAGCATCAAAACGGGCATGAAAATCATCCTTCACCCGGAAAATTCTTTTTACCGCAATATCATTAGGCAGAAAACTGTTCAGTTTATACGGAAGATTTTCGTCCAGATTCTGTACAGTATCAAAATGGGCGAAGATTTTTTTTGCGTGAACGCCGGAGTCGGTTCTCCCCGCTCCTGTGGTTTTTATTTCCTCGCGAAGAATGGTTGATAAAGCTTTTTCCAGTTCTTCCTGAACCGTAATTTCGTTAGGCTGTATCTGGTAACCGAAATAATTTTTACCGTGGTATGAAAATTCTATGAAATAGCGCATTGATGCAAATTTAAAATAAATGCCACGAATGCACGAATAAAATTCATCCTTGAATAAGGGGTACAAAAAATTCCCTTATTTTCGTACCATGAAAATTCTGCTTCTCTCCGACTCGCATTCCTATATCGACGAAAGAATTCTGGATTATGCAAAACAGGCGGATGAAATCTGGCATTGCGGCGACTTCGGAAATATGGAGGTGATTGAAGCCCTTGAGAAAATTAAACCCCTGCGCGGCGTTTACGGAAATATCGACGGAACGGAAATCCGTAAAATTTTCCCGGAAGTTTTAAGATTTACCTGTGAAGAAGTGGAAGTGCTGATGATTCACATCGGCGGTTATCCGGGAAAATATACTCCGCTCGCTAAAAAAGAAATCGAGGGACAGACTCCCAAACTCTTTATATCAGGACATTCCCATATTCTGAAAGCCATGTTCGATCAGAAAAACCATCTGCTCCATCTCAATCCCGGCGCGATGGGAAAAGTTGGGTGGCACCAGATGCGGACAATGATGCGCTTCGAAATCCATAAAGACAAGATTGAAAACCTGGAAATCATTGAACTGGGTAAAAAATAATTTCTTTGAAATACATTTCACCGTTTAAAAATCTTTAAAATTCTTAACTTAGAGGATAAATTCTTATGCAGGATTTTATTCCGCGAATGGGTCGCCGGTTTTAATCCGAAACATTTTATCGTAGACGAGTGGGGATTATTTAATCCGCCGGGAATTCCTCAGGATTACGTGCAGCGTGATGAAGAACTTGATTTTTTGGATGATGATGAAGACGAAATCGATTTCGGTTACAACGATCCTGAAGCGGATTAAAGTTTACTTTTTATTTTTCAGACCATCATAAATTTGGTGAATCAAACCATCCGCCACCGAAATTTTCGGAACAAATATTTTGTCGATATCACTCCACGTCATCACGTTATTGAAAATCTCAAGGGCCGGAACCAGTACATCTGCGCGGTCTTCGCGAATCGCATATCTGCTCATTCTTTCGGCCACGGTGAGGCCGTTCATTTCTTTGTAGCATTTTTTAAGATATGCTGCCGACATTGGTTTTCCGTCTTTGGTCTTGCTCATCGAAAATATTTTGTTGATATTTCCTCCCGAACCAATAGCCACCACCGGTTTTTTACTGTTGATGTTTTTGCGGATTTCTTCTTTCATTTCTTTCCAGTGTTCGTCTTTCACCAGATTATTGAGCAACCGGATTGTTCCGATATTGAAGGAATGTTCATACTTCATCGCTCCGTTTTCGTAGAACGTAAGTTCTGTAGAGCCGCCGCCCACATCGATATACAGATAGGCCGAATCTTTATCTAACCCTTCAGCCACATGATTTTCGTAAATTAAAGTCGCTTCTTCGTCTCCGGAAATAATTTCGATATCAATTCCCGAGGTTTTTTTTACCGCATCAATGATTTCCGCACCGTTTTTGGCATCCCGCATAGCACTGGTAGCACAGGCACGGTAATGTTCCACCTTATAAATCTTCATCAGATCGCTGAACACTTTCATCGAGCTGATGACCATCTCTTCCCTTTCCGAACCTATTTTGCCTTGTGTAAAAACATCAATCCCCAAGCGCAGAGGAATACGGAGCAGATTAAGCTTCATGAATTCCGGCTTGCCTTTTTTGGGCTCGGTTACTTCGTTGATTAAAAGGCGGGCCGCATTACTCCCGATATCGATGGCTGCAATTCTCATCATTAATTCATTTAGAACATCATTAATTCTTTAAAGGAAGGAGGCATCAAAAGAAAACGGCAACAAATCGCGGATCGATTTGGTTTTGAAAATTTCGCCGTCCAGCGAGGCAAAATAGATTTCAATACCTTCTTTCTGCTTTGCTTCATACTCCAGAATCGACTGTCTGCACGCGCCACAGGGAGGAATCGGCGTAGATGAAACTGCTTCTTTCGGCGCACCGATCACAAAAAGCTTCTTCATTTTCACATTCGGAAAATTGGCAGCAGCCCAGAAAATGGTGGTCCGTTCTGCGCAGAGTCCGGAAGGATATGCCGCGTTTTCCTGGTTGCTTCCCGTGATAATCTCGCCATTCTCCAGTAAAATCGCACAGCCAACGTGAAAATGAGAATATTCGGCGTAGGCATTTTCGCGGATTTTCTTCGCTGCATCAAAGAGTTTTTTTTCCGTCGCATCAAGACTTTCATAATTGCTGATGGCTTCGAAACTGATTTTAAATTCTTTTTCCATTTAAAAAAATTGGGGAGTAAAGATAACTTTTATTTTTGAATTAAATGTTGAAAGCCGCTTATTTATTGGGAAGAACCCGCAGGCACTACTTCCATACTCAGACTTATTTTTTAGGGAAAATTTAACGTAGCGGAGGTTTCTTTTGGTTTAAAAATTGATTCCAACATTTAAATTTTGAAAATTTACCGGGCGGTAAATACGTTCTTCAACTGACCAAATCTCAAACATTAATAAAAAAAATCGCTATGGAAAAGAAAAAAACAACACCTGCGAAGAAAAAAGCGACTGGCGGAGCCATGCAGCTTCGCGATCTGTTTACAGACGGGCTGAAAGACATTTACTATGCCGAAAATGCTTTGGTAAAAGCACTTCCGGAAATGTATGAAAATGCATCAGATCCAAAACTTAAAACAGCCATTAAAGATCACCTGGCGCAGACTAAACAGCAGGTAGTAAGGCTGGAGGAAGCTTTCGCCTCTCTGGGAATGAAAGCAGAAGCCAAAAAATGTCTTGCAATTGAAGGAATACTGGAAGAAGGAAGAGAAAGTATTTCCAACGCGGCGGAAGGTCCCGTTCGCGATGCAGCCATTATCGGAAGTTCTCAAAAAGTAGAGCATTACGAAATTGCCAGCTACGGAACCCTCTGTGCCTACGCCAAAATCCTCAACGAAAAGGAGGCGCTCGACTTACTGCTCAGAACTTTAGGCGAAGAAAAAAAATCCGACTGCGTGCTTACCACCATCGCAGATACCAACCTGAACTCTCAGGCTGCCGCTGGAAAACATAAATCCAAAGATATAAACGCTGTATAACCAACAAATCACTACTATGAAAATTAACGAACAGGAACCGTTTGAACAGGGCGCAAATCCAAAAGTAGAACAGCTCGCTAAATATAAAGTTGATGACCACGGCGAATTTATGACGACCAATCAGGGCATTAAGATCAATGATGACCAGAATTCCCTGAAAGCAGGCGACCGCGGACCTTCACTGCTTGAAGATTTTATCTTCCGCGAAAAGATGACGCACTTTGACCACGAAAGAATTCCTGAAAGAATTGTGCATGCCCGTGGCTCCGGCGCGCACGGCGAATTTCAGCTCTATAAACCGATGGGGAAATACACCAAAGCCAAATTCCTGAATGACACCTCCATCAAAACCCCGGTATTTGTAAGGTTTTCTACCGTTCAGGGCAGCCGGGGTTCCACCGATTTACCGCGGGATATCCGTGGTTTTGCGGTTAAATTCTACACTCAGGAAGGGAATTATGACCTTGTGGGAAACAACACTCCTGTATTTTTTATTCAGGACGCCATGAAATTTCCGGATTTGGTACACGCCGTAAAACCGGAACCCGACAACGAAATCCCGCAGGCAGCTTCCGCACACGATACCTTCTGGGACTTTATCTCCCTGATGCCGGAGGCCATGCACAACATCATGTGGCTCATGAGCGACAGAGCGATTCCAAGAACACTTCGCGCCATGGAAGGTTTCGGAATCCATACGTTCAGATTTATTAATGACGAAGGCAAATCACATTTCGTAAAATTCCACTGGAAACCACTGCAGGGCGTACTGGGTCTTGCATGGGACGAAGCACAGCGCCTCGCCGGAAAAGATACCGATTTCCACCGCCGCGACCTTTGGGATGCCATTGCCAACGGCATGTATCCTGAATGGGAACTCGGCGTACAGATTGTTCCCGAGGAAGATGAACATAAGTTCCCGTTCGATCTCCTCGATCCTACCAAAATGATTCCGGAAGAATTGGTGCCTGTTGAAATTATCGGAAAAATGACACTCAACCGAAATCCCGATAATTTCTTTGCAGAAACCGAACAGGTGGCCTTCCATCCGGGACATGTGGTTCCGGGAATCGATTTTACCAACGATCCCCTACTCCAGGGAAGACTATTCTCCTATACCGACACCCAGCTCTCAAGACTTGGTGGGCCCAATTTCCACGAAATCCCAATCAACCGGGCGATACCCGACGTAACAAATAACCAGCGCGACGGCATCCACAGAATGCAGATCCCAAAAGGAAAAGTTTCTTACCATCCCAACTCAATGGCACAGGGCTGTCCGTTTCAGGCCATGATTAAAGAAGGTGGCTTTGCCTCATTTGAAGAACGTATCGATGCCTCGAAAATCAGAAAAAGAAGCAAAAGTTTCTTCGATCATTTCAGCCAGGCAACGCTGTTCTATAACAGCATGACCGACCACGAGAAACGCCATATCCAGAACGCCTTCTCTTTTGAACTTGGGAAAGTTCAGCTGGTGCCGATCCGCCAAAGAATGGTAGATATGCTGCTTGAAGTTGATGAAGACTTGGCTAAAAAAGTCGCTGATCATCTCGGTTTGGTTCCCAAAAAATTACCACAGCCCATTACAGGCAGTATTCCTGCAGACGGAAATCCGGATGATCATCATTCTTTAAAAGTGAAGCTGCCGATCACTGAAGCCCCTTCGGTGAGCATGGCGAATAAACTTCCGACCAATATTAAGGCAAGGAGAATTGCCATCCTTACCGCCGACGGTGTAGATGATGATGCATTTACAAGAGTGAAAAAACAACTCTGCGAAATGGACGCGATGGTTCAAATCATTGCGCCGCGACACGGGTTTGTTACCACAAAATCCGGCGACCAATACCCTGTTGACGACAGTTTGCTCACCGCTGCTTCAGTAGTTTTCGATGCGGTATACGTTGCAGGAGGAGAAAGCGTAAATACACTTCTGGAACATGCCGGCGCACTGCACTTTGTTGCTGAAGCGTATAAACACTGTAAACCTATTGGCGCTGATGAAAATGGTGCAGAGCTTTTTAAGAAAGCAATCCCTCACCTTAAAGATGCGGAAGACGGCGTTATTACCAACGGTGATCTGGATGAATTTACCGGGGCTATTATGCTGCACCGTTTCTGGGACAGGGAAATGAATCCTTTGCCCGCATAGTTTTAATACAATTTATTAAGAGGTTTCTTTGCAGAAGCCTCTTTTAATTTGTCTATGTCGATGATTGCAAATCAATGAAGTTCGTGAGACGCAGACTGAAGGTGATTCCTTAACTTTGAACTCTTAAAAAATCAAATTATCTTATGCTTTATACTCCAATACGATTCAGGAATTTAGAACTGAAAAACCGATGGGTCATGTCGCCGATGTGCATGTATTCCTGCGAAAACGGTGTTGCCAACGACTTTCATCTTTTGCATTACGGCAGCCGCGCTCAGGGTGGCACAGGTCTGATTATTGTGGAAGCCACCGGTGTGGTACCCGAAGGCCGCATTACCAATAAGTGTATGGGCATCTGGAATGAGAAACAGGCGGAGGCGCTTTCGAAAATTGTGAAAATTGTGCATGAAAACTCAGAAAGCAAAATCGGAATCCAGCTTGCGCATGCGGGACGAAAAGCTTCAACGTGGAACGGAAAACAGATTTCTTTGGAAGAAGGCTGGGAAACGGTTGCGCCCTCTCCTGTTCCTTATGAAGAAAGTGAAAGAATTCCCCATGAATTAACGGTGGAGGAAATTAAAGATTTAGTACAGCGTTTTAAGGAAGCTGCAGTCCGGGCCATTAATGCTGGTTTTGATGTCATTGAGATTCATGCTGCACACGGCTATTTGATCCATCAGTTTCTTTCCCCTTTATCCAATACCAGAACTGACGAATATGGCGGAAGTTTCGAAAACAGAATCCGGTTTTTGCTTGAAATCGTGAAAGCGGTGAATGAAGTTCTTGATGATGACCATCCTCTATTCGTAAGAATTTCAGGAACGGAATATGCCCCGAACGGCTGGAACATTAAAGACAGCGTAGCATTAGCCAAAATCCTTAAGGAAAATAATGTAGATTTAATCGATGTTTCCAGTGGTGGAAATATCCATGGCGTAAAGATTTCCCTGTTTGATGGCTACCAGGTTCCCTTAGCTGCAGCTGTTAAGAAAGATGCAGGAATCGCAACCGGCGCTGTGGGCCTTATAAAAACAGCAAAACAGGCGGAGGAAATTCTTCAGAATGAACAGGCGGACTTAATTTTTGTCGCGCGAGAAATTCTAAGAAATCCTTATCTGCCGGTCCGGGGTTCCTTTAAAAACTATGATCAATGTTTTTTCCCACATCAATACGAAAGAGCGAGACCTTAACACTACATAGCAATAATAGAAAAGCCAACTGTCGCAGTTGGCTTTTAATATTAAGAATACTCAAATTTTCTGATGACTTCCAAAGTACGGTCGATTTCCTTTTCCTTAATGGCATCGGAAATAAACCAGGTTTCGTATCCGCTTGGCGGAAGGTAAATTCCATTTTCAAGGAGAAAATGAAAGAAATTATTGAATAGCGAGTGATTTGCATGAGCTGCTTCATCAAAATTAGAAACTGCATTGATATGGAAAAAGACGCTCATCATGGAACCTTTCCGGTTGATGCGGTGTTCAATATTTTTAGAATTCAAGATTTTACCAATCTCAAAATCGAGGGATTCTGCAGTTTTATTGATGTTCTGATAAAAATTCTCATCTTTTCTGATGAGTTCCAGCGTTGTAAGTCCGGCACGCATGGCTAGTGGATTTCCGCTTAAAGTTCCGGCCTGGTACACCACACCTTTCGGAGCAAGGTGATCCATAATTTCGTTTCGTCCGGCAAAAGCTCCCACTGGAAGACCGCCACCGATTACTTTTCCGTAAGTCACCAAGTCGGCTTTCACGTTATATACTTCCTGAGCACCGCCAAAACCTAAACGGAAGCCGGTCATCACTTCATCGAAAATCAGCAAAGCACCGTTTTCGTCACAGAGTTTTCTCAGGTTCTGAAGGAAATTATTTTCAGGTAACACGCAGCCCATATTCCCGGCAACCGGTTCCACAATGATGGCGGCAATTTCGCCCTGATTGTGTCGGAACAGATCTTTAACCTGTTCAATATCATTATATCTGGCAAGCAAAGTATCCTTTGCGGTTCCGGCTGTGACACCCGGAGAATTCGGGTTTCCGAAAGTTGCAGCGCCGCTTCCTGCTTTAATTAAAAAAGAATCGGAATGTCCATGATAACAGCCTTCAAATTTGATGAATTTATCTCTCCCTGTAAAACCTCTCGCCAGTCTGATAGCACTCATACAGGCTTCAGTACCCGAAGAAACCATTCTGATCTGGTCGATATTCGGAACGTTTTCTACAATTAATTTTGCGATTTCAGTTTCCAGTTCGGAAGGGGTTCCGTAGGAAAAACCTTTTTCTGCCTGCTTCTTGATGGCTTCCAGCACTTCCGGATGCGTGTGCCCGAGGATGGCCGGCCCCCAAGAATTGATGTAGTCGATATAAACATTGTCATCAGCGTCGGTCATGTACGCGCCTTTCGCCGATTTCATGAAAATAGGAACGCCGCCTACAGATTTGAATGCACGCACGGGCGAATTCACGCCGCCGGGAATATATTGGTACGCTTCATCGAATAAAGCTGAACTTCTTTGGTATAACATTTTTTTGTTTGGTGTTAATTAGCTTCTGGGTTTTTTCTCCTGAAGGTAGATGAGTTGTCCGGCTTTTGGCTGTTCGCCGTACGCCATTCTGTTTTTTGAGTAGAGTTTGCTGAGTTTAATGCCGAATTTCTGTGAAACATCATGCATAGATTCGCCTACCTTTGCCTTGTAGCTGGCCACATTTCCGCTGGAAGATTTGGATTCCAGGAAAAGAACATCGTTTTTGCGCAGCCGGGTACCGTCGAGTTCGTTCCATTTCATGAGTTTGCTTTCAGAAATCCCGAATTTCTTCGACACAAGGCTTAAATCGGCATCTTCAGGAATAATCACGAATTTCTTGCCGCCGTTCGGATGGTTTTTTACCAGAATTGAGGTGAGGACTTCTGCCCTTGTTTTAATTTTTTCAACCTTCTCCTGCTGTTTTGCATAAGAAGTCTGTTCATACGGAACTTTTACGGTTACTGGTTTTGAAGACGCTTTGCTTTGGTCCAACTGAGCCATAAAAATTTTATCATCACGCAGTCCCGGATACAGTTTCAGAACCGTGTACAGAACTTCTTTTGAATTGGTATTGTCGAATTCATAGAGTCTGTTTTTTTCAATCTTGTCGATTAAGATGTAAGCGTAGCGCGGGTTGGTGGCATATCCAGCTTTTTTCAGTCCATGGGCCCAGGCTTTGTAATCCTTCATATCGAGTTTGAAGAGATTTACGTAATATTTACGGTATGCCAAAAATTTTGAATGGTCTTCGTAGGATTCTTTAGGATCGTCGTACACCCGGAAGCATTCATTAGGTGCATCGTCGGTGTGTTTCATCGTTTTCCCCGTCCAGTCTTCCTTACATTTGATGCCGAAGTGGTTTTTACCGATCTGTGCGAGACGGCTCTGTCCGCCACCGGTTTCCAGAAGTCCCTGAGCTAAAGTAATAGAGGCAGGAATCTTGTATTTTTCCATTTCCTCAACAGCATACGCCGCAAATTTCTGAATGTACTGCTCATCATTTTTCCAGGTCTGTGCATGGAATTTTGATACAATGATCAATGCAAAAGCAAAAAATATTCTCTTCATAAACTGTTGTTTGATCAACTTCTCATCAGTTTGATTAAAGCCCTGTTCTGTTCTTCCAGCATCCGGTTTGCTCCGGGAATGCCCTGAAGTCCGCCGGTATGAAAAGCCAGAATCCTGGCGTTTTCCGGAAAGAAATCATCTTCTATCAGTCTGAAAATATTTCTCATCATCTTTCCGGTGTACAGCGGCTCCAACTGAATTCCGTAATATTCTGAAAAATTATTGATAAAACGGACATTTTCATCAGTTATTTTGCCGTAACTCCCATCATGCGCTTCAATAAGTTTAAAATTTTTTCTTTCTGATAACTTAAAAACCTCATCCTCCAGCGTTGGATCGTTTACTGCTTTGAACCCTAAAACATGCTGGTGTTCTTCAGCAAATTTCGAGAGGCCGGCAACGGTTCCGCCAGTACCCACTGCGGTGCAAAGATAATCAAAACTTTTTGTTCCTTCATTCAGCATGTGCTGTATGCCTTTCACGGCGAGGATGTTGGTTCCGCCCTCGGGAATAATGGAAGCGTCAGGAAATTCTTTCTGAAGATTCTCGGTTAAAGATTCCTTATTTCTATACTCCGCGCGGGTAACAAAACGGAATGCCATCCCGTTGCTGTGCGCGAATACTAAAGTCGGATTATCCTGCCACCGGTCCTGCAGTTCATCGCCCCGGATTATGCTCAACGTTTTGATGCCCTGCTCCTTTCCCAGTGCCGAAACCGCAGCAATATGGTTAGAAAATGCACCGCCAAAGGTAATGATGAAAGGTTTTTTTGGCTCCTGCTGCTGATAACGGTGGATGTTGTAAAAAAGTTTCCAGAATTTATTGCCGGAAATATCGGGATGAATAAGGTCTTCCCTTTTAATGAAGAGTTTTATATTTTTCTCCAGAGGAATTTCGGTGATGGGGATTGAAATTTCAGGAATCTTCATGAGGCAAATTTCGGGAAAGATTTTGGAACGGGAATATTTTGCGCTCTTTTTTATCCCGCTGATTATACAGATTGCGCTGAAGGTTTGCGTGCTGGATGCTGAATGTTGCGAGCCTGGTGTGAGGAAAGTTCTTTCATTGTTTTAAGCTGCATTTTCTATAACAGCCCTGCCGCGCCCCGGATTGAACGGTCTGTCTGAGCTCTCCCGGTGACGCAGGAACCGGGAAGCGAGTAGTGAAAGCCGGAAAAGGCGCCCAAAAAAGAATTAATCTCCTAAATACTTCCAGAAGCTCCATAGTTTGCGGGTTTTCAGATAATCCTGATCATCTTCCATCGCAAAGGCTTCGCGCTCGAAAGAAATGTATTTATAAGCCAGGAAACTGTCTTTCAACCGGAAATACCAATAATAATATTCGATGACGTACCATAGATAAAAAACCACGATCAAAAGTTCCAGCTGCTGGCGGAGGTGGATTTTCTCGTGATTGATCAGGATTTTGTCGTGTCGGGATTCATGTTTGCGCAGGATGATCACCGGAAAAAGGGTAATCGCTGAAATTTTTGTATTTTTGAGGAGTGACTGCCAGACAATAATCATCTTACAAAGATAAAATTTTCGGCCCTATTGATTTAACCCATGAGCGAAAACAGCATCAAAGAGCATGAAGACTTTTATTATAACGAACAGGGTTATAAGGTTTTTACAGAAAAATACCACCTCAAGCGCGGCTATTGCTGCAAAAGTGGATGTAAACACTGCCCCTATGGTTATGATAAAAAGACCGACCGTTTTATAAAACCAATTAAAAAAACAAACAAATAATTTGCAATGAAAAAATATATTTTTCTTCTTTTAGCTTCGGCCACGTTGGGACTTACTTCGTGCAGCCCCTTTAACGTGAGATCTGATTATGCAGAAACTGCAAACTTTAATGAGTATAAAACCTATAAATTAAGAATTGATGATCTGAAACTGAATGACATCGATAAAGACAGGGTGTTGAATGAAGTCTCCAGACAGTTACAGACCAAAGGCCTGAGCGTAAGCGACAATCCCGATTTAATTGTGAATGTAAAAGCCAATCACAAGAAAATTCAGGATGTACAGAGTTCAAGACCTTACGGTATGTATGGCTGGGGCGGACCTTTCGGGTGGGGTGTAGGCATGAACAGAACCTGGACATCCAATTACAATCAGGGTGCACTGATCCTGGATCTGATTGATGCCAGAACCCAGAAACTGGTTTGGCAGGGAATCGGAAGCGGAATTTCTGTAGATTCTCCGAAAGCGAAACAGAGACAGATTCCGGAAATCGTTGCAGAGATTATGGCAAACTATCCGCCACAGAAAGGGAAATAACACAAATTCATTATACACAGAAAACTGCTTTAGGGCAGTTTTTTTTTTATGAACGAAAGTCATTGAGTAAGGGGAAACGGTTATCGTGGGTTTAAACTGAAAAACTTTTCCCGCAGATTTAAAGGATTGACCTGACGAATCGACAATTAATATTCAGACAGCAGATTGTATAATAAAAAAAGTTTCGCGCGCCTGCGGCGCGCGAAACTTTTCACTTTTCATAATTTTTATTCCTTAGTCTTAAAATCTATTCTCCCAAAACCTCCGTAATAGGATTACCGATGTTTCCGCTTGGGTTTTCGATTTTTAGTATCTGAGCCAAAGTAGGTGCAATATCCGTCATATGATAAGCTTTGGCGCTCGCTCCTTTTTTAATTCCTGTTCCCATGAAGATCAGCGGAATGTGGGCATCGTAAGAATTCCATACACTGTGAGTGGTTCCTTTCTTTGCATAGTTCGGCAACATTCCGTCGTGCGAAATAATCTGGATGTCACCGCTTCGCTGCCAGTTGTATCCATTGATGATTCTTGATTTAATGGGTTCGGGGATAGCTGAAGAGCCAACCTTAGCCAAATCTACAGCATACAGCACACGGGAATCTTTATTCAGATAAGACAGCAGTTGTTGCTTAATTGCATCAGCATCCAGATTGTTCTCACGGATGAGTTTGTGATTCAGATAAACCTGGTAATTATCGATTGCCCAGATCAGTTTTTCCTGACTGAATTTAACTTTAAGTTCTTCTTCAAGATTTTTTTGAAGTCCTTCATCAAAAAGTCCGGTCAGCATTTTGTTCGCCTGCATATATCCTAAAGCATTGGCCGCACCGTGATCTGCAGAGAGGAACACGAGGTAATTGTCTTTGCCCACTTTTTTATCGAGCATATTAAAAAACTGTTCCAGGTCTTTATCAAGTTTTAAATAGGTGTCCTGAACTTCAATAGAATTCGGCCCGAAAGAATGTCCGACATAATCGGTAGAGGCAATATTAATGGCAAGAAAATCCGTCTCTGTATTACGGCCCATCTGGTAACCGTCGATTGCAGCCTCAGCAACTTTTAGCGTTAATGAATTTCCGAACGGTGTCGTTCTGATTATTCCTTTCTTCGTGGCATAATCTGCTGCCAGGTTATTGTAAGGAAAGGTTGGGGTTTTTGCACTCCCCAAAAGCTGTTCCCACGGAACGTCGTCAGCCGTACTTTCGGTATATTGCGAGATCGGAAGTGAAGTAGTCCAGCCGTTGGCTACCAGTTTTTCTCCCCAATTCTGCCCATTGAAGTTCTTCAGCCACTGCGGCAACTCGTTCATATAATAGGAACTGGTTACAAAATTTCCTGTACCTTCATCAAACCAGAAAGCTCCGGTAGGATTATGTCCGGCTGGCAGAATGGAAGCCCGGTCTTTCAGAGATACTCCCACCACTTTCGACCGGAAATTCGTTGCCATTCCCAGCTGGTCGGTAATCGTGGTGCTCCAGAGATTGTGCGGCGAGTGCGCCCCGATTTTTTCAGAACTGGCATCGATTCCCTTCACCGATGCATCGGTCGTGCAGTATACATTCTTACCGGTTTCGCGGTCTGTCCAGTCGTTGCCGGCGATACCATGAATAGAGGGAACCGAGCCTGTATAAATCGAAGTATGCCCCAAGGCGGTTACCGTTGGTACATAATCGATCATTACATTACTGAAGCTGTATCCCTGGCTAAGGAGCCTCCTGAAACCACCATTGCTGTATTTGCTTTCGTAACGGTAGAGAAAATCCCACCGCATCTGGTCTACAACAATTCCTACCACCAGTTTGGGTTTGGGTGTGGTGGATGATTGATTTCTCTGTGCCTTCATGCTGAAAACAGACAGGAACACTAAAAACAGAATTTTAATTTTTCCGGACATTTTATCAAAGTTTTTATCACTGCAAATTTAAAGGAAATTACAAAGGGTAACCCAAATTTTTAAAAATTCATGCTTTGTTAATACTTCTTTGTTTAAATTTGAAAAAAATAGGATTAATGAAAAGACGGGAATTATTGAAAGGCGGCTCGCTTGCGTTAGGCGGACTGCTTTTGACACCTTTTTCAGCCAAAGCCAATATCTTCAAGGAAGAATTTGGGGGCAAAAAGGCAAAGAATATTATTTTTATGGTGAGCGACGGGATGAGCTCGGGCACCCTGCACATGGCCGATTTATACAGCCGCCGTAAACTGGGAAGACCTTCGCACTGGATTTCGCTTTATGAAGAAAATCTTGTACAGAGAGGAGTGATGGATATGGCTTCCGCCAGTTCTATCGTTACCGATTCGGCTGCAGCAAGTTCTTCATGGGGAGGCGGCCAAAGAGTAAATAACGGCAGCCTAAATATCGGCGCAAACGGTGAAGAACATCTGCCCATCCTTCAGAAATTTAAAAAAGCAGGAAAAAAAGTGGGCTTAGTGACCACCGTTCCCGTGACGCATGCCACTCCTGCGGGATTTTCGGTATATACAAAAAGTCGTAATTCCCAGGAAGAAATCGCCGCCATGTATTCGGAACTGGGGTTTGATGTAATCATGGGCGGCGGACACCAGTTTTTTGATGCGTCACAGCGGAAAGACAAAAAGGACATGTACGCTGTTTTCAGGAACAAAGGCTATTCGGTAGCGCGGAATAAAACTGAAATGAATGCCGCACCGCAAAACATACCGCTTATTGCAACCTTTGATGAAGACGGCCTGCCCTACTCTACCGACCACCTCAGCAGCAGTTTTATGAAAAACAATATTCCGACTTTAGCGGAAATGACCTCCAGAGCGATCAGCCAGATGAAAGACCACAAAAACGGTTTCGTCATGCAGGTAGAAGCCGGAAAAGTAGACTGGGCGGCGCATGGAAACGATATTTCCGGCCTTCTTTATGACCAGCTGGCTTTTGACGACGCTGTGAAAGCAGCGATGGACTTTGCCCAGAAGGACGGCAACACCCTGGTGGTTCTCACTTCCGATCACGGAAACGCAAACCCGGGTTTGATTTACGGTAAAAACGTAAACAGCAATTTCGACAGGATACAGCAGTTTTCTCAAACCAATGAGTGGATTCTTCAGGGAATTAATGCCACCGACAGCATCAGCACCATAAAAAACAGAATTGCACAGGCGAATGCCGGAATTTCTATTACGGAAGACCAGGCAAAAGAAATCCAATCCTATTACGCCAAAGCGAAAATGGAAGACGGCGTGTACAACCCGCGACATCTGCCTTTCAAACTCCTTTCTCAGATTCAGCAGGAACACACGTCTGTCGGGTGGATCAGTATGGACCATTCTGCCGATTATACCGAGCTTGCCATGTTTGGGCCGGGCAGCGAAAAAATGAAGTCTTTTATGAAAAACACCGATATGCATACCTTCCTGCTGAAAGCAGCGGAGGTTGAGAATAAGTTTTAAAAGCTTCTAACAATAAAAAGCAAAACGCTCCGGTAATTCGGAGCGTTTTGTTTATTTGTGACTGTTTAAGTACGGTTGGTTTTTTCAGTTCACTTTAATCTTTCCTGAATTAAAAACACTATACTTATTTTCGTTCCGGTTTTTGGGGAAGATTACACCTACAAATTTGCAACTTATATTTTAACGCTTTTTAGTTGCTTGTCATAGAATGCGCGGCGGGACAGTAGCGGGACCACGCGATGGAATCGCGCGGGAGCGGGGGAAGTTGCATTTCCATTCCATATATTCTTCCCAACAGAGAATTCCCCTTCCAACTTTCCATTATCTCGATAATAATCAATTAAATCTCCTGCCGTTGGAATAACATCATTTGTAACATTGCCGTCCTTTTAATAGCCTACATTATTATAATCTACAGTATGCATTGCAAACAAAATCATACAATAATAATTGATTTTATGATTGTCATAAAAAATAAATTCAAAATCGGTTGCCATCATTGTTTTTTTTCCCTTTATAACTTTTCCATAACTTTTTCCATCTATAAAAAATTCTCCAAAGTTTTTCATCAAGTAAGAAATATATGTGATTTTTAAATAAATCTCTTTTTCCATAACCTTTATACTGTATGAGTCAATATTCTTTCTTTTTATTGATATGGTATGAGGCAATGATTGTTTTAATAACTTTAATTTCATACCTATTATGAAATTATTTTGTACAAAATTTAATATCTCATTATTATTAGTGTCATAAATAAAACAGTCAACCGAAAAACCCAAACTAAGTGGATTAGATTTTAATTTAAAAGTAAATATCAACTCATCTCCTTCATAATAATAGGAATATTTTCCTCTTTTGATTAGTGCCCAATATTGTTTCATAATTAATGACCTGTAAATCCAACTTTAATACTCACGTCTAAACCTAATAAGAGTTTGGCCCCATAAGATAAATTAACGCAATAATTACAGGCTTCATCAGCATCTGTATTTACACCAACTTTTATAGAAGGTCTATTTGGAATAACCAAACTCTCCCCTTTATAATTACTACCTATGCCTCCCTCTATATTTAAAACACCATTATTAGGATAATATTCTGCTAAATCACCCGCAGTAGGAATCCAATCATTTGTAACATAATCAAGCTTTCCACTAATTCCAAATCCTTTAATACCTAATACTCCTCCCAAATAGTTATGTCCCTTTCCATCGCCTTTTTTAAGATAACCACCATTTCTATTACTCCAACCAAAACTCCCTATATCCCCAGTCATAATACCTCCTTCAATAGCTCCTATTCCTGCCTGCACTCCAAAAGTTCCTTTTCCTTCTACCTGAAAAACAAAATGATCCTTAAACCAATCGGTAATAGAAGAAAATCCTTTAATATTAATCGAATGTCCAACTCCTAAATCAATGCTTCCATTGTAAGCCCCTTGCGAATAATTGTAATCGCTGTAAGATGAAGCGGTTCCTGTAAAGTAAGTATATCTTCCTATTCCACCACCTGCAAGGAAATTAATAAAATGAGATACCTGACTAGGAGACATTCCGCTGCCATCTCTTATCTCACCACCTGTAAAGCCTCCGTAACCATTACTGTTCCATGTGCTATGTGTAGTAGTTGCATACCATAGTTTTTGTAGCCAATTTGGCATATCTGCATACCTACCATCCGGATCGAAGAACATCACCGGATTGTTCATTACATACGCATACGGAGAAAAAGGCATGTACTGCTCCGCCAGCTGATCCATCCCGTTCCATCTACCTATGTCCGGCATGTACTGTCGCCACCCGTAGTCGTAAAAACCCGTCTCCTGCAACTCCTTCTGGTTGTACTTGTAATTGTACGGTATAGACAATGGATTATAATATGCAATATCGCCCATCGGATTCAGATGGTTCATCCCAAACGGATAATAGGTATTGCGGTCCAGGATTTCAAGAACGTTTTCGCTGTTTTTCTTGTAGCTTAATCTTACATTTCCTAAATGATCTTTATATTGGTAAATATATTGATTTTTCGTGTAATCGTAAAATCCTTCCGCAGTTGGAAAAAAAGAAAGTATCATCCCCCCGCTGTCGCACGATTGCATCGGGTGACCTTTTCTAGAAGTCAAACATCCTAAACAGCACTATATCATCCAAAAGTCCTTTCTCATCTGCATAATCTCTTGCGCTGCTATAAATATAATCTTGTGCTTTGTACACCAATCCCGCTTCAACTGGATTCTGATGCACATAATCAATTTTCTGCTTAATGACACGGTTGCTCCATAATTCAATGGGTTTATTATCATGGCGCCAAAACTGATAATGAGTAACATTAGAACTTTTCGCACCTTCTTTTCTAAAAAATTCTAATAAAAATTGTTTTCTGCTCTCCCGTGGATTTTCTTCTATCGCTTTTACGATAGATTTACTGGTATACCTTTTCAAATCACCAATCAGCAACTCAGGTTTTTGTCCTTTTATACTTCTAAAAACCAAATGAATATGGCTCGTCATGATGCACCATGCATGAATTTCCAACCCTTTTTCTTTTTGACAAAATCTTAAACTATCCAAAAATAAATCTTTATACTCATTTCTAGTAAACACATCCAGCCAGCCTACCACTGCGAAACTTATAAAGTAAAGACCTTCCGGATTGTGGAATTTATAGTTCCGGCTCATCATCGTATGTTTTTATAAAGATAAAACTTTTAACCGGTTTTGAAAGGAAAAGCCACACGATGTAATCGTGCGGTAGCGGGGGGGATAATGGGTTACGTTCTAACTTTTTGCTGCTTCTTTTCGAAAGAATTCCAATAGAAACTCTTTCCTGCTTTCTCTCGGATTTTCTTCAATGGCTTTAACAATAGCTCTACTGGTAAACCTTTTCAAATCACCAATCAGCAATTCAGGTTTTTGTCCCTTTATACTTCTAAAAACCAAATGAATATGGCTCGTCATGATGCACCATGCATGAATTTCTAAACCTTTTTCTTTCTGGCAAAATCTTAGACTATCCAAAAATAAATCTTTATATTCATTCCGTGTAAACACATCAAGCCATCCCACCACAGCAAAACTGATAAAATATAAACCTTCAGGGTTTAGAAATTTGTAATTTCTGCTCATATTAAATCATTCTTTAATAAAGATAAAAATAATTTATTGAACTAAAAAAATGGTTTTATTGCAATGCCCACACGAAAGGATTGACTTCGTCGAATTTCATTTCGTGCGGAAGCGGGGGATAAATTTTAAATCTTAAAAAAAGAAATATGCTTCAATAGTAGAGATTTACAAGGTTTTTACTTCATCAATTCATCAAATAGTCTTTTATAATTTTTAATTGCAATGAAAATTTTAATTAAAAAAAAACGCTGAAAAATTTGCTGGTTTAAAAATTACGAGTTAGGTTTGCATCACAAAACAAAGAAAATGTACAATTCAATTATTATTTCTTCAATTATTATTTCGGGTGTGATTTCACATTCCGGGGAGGAATAATTTTGATGTAATCGAAAGATATATTTGAAAGCCTCCCGAGAAATCAGGAGGCTTTTTTTATGAAATTAAAACAAGAAAATGAATTTATATACCAACAATATTATTATCAGCATTATTATCAACTCGCCACCGTGAGAGATGCTGCTGTATGCCAAACTGTAAGCCTTTCTCATTTCGGGAAAGGCTTTTTTTTATTCCTAAAAATCAATTATCAACTCAATAAAAAAGTAAAAAACAATGTATTTCAACAACGAAACAGTCCTTTATCTGGACGGAAAATTTGTAAAAGCCACCGAATCTACAACCGATCTGTATGGTCAAACCCTTCATTATGGTTATGGTGCTTTTGAAGGCATCCGTTCTTACGAAACAGAACACGGAACCAAGGTTTTTAAAGCCGAAGAACATTACGAACGTTTAAAAAAATCCTGCGAACTGGTGAAAATTCCTTTGGATTATACAGTTCAAGAATTAGTTGAAGCCACCTACGAATTGCTGGAAAAAAACAATTTAAAGAATGCCTACATCCGACCGCTGGTATATTGCGCCCCAAATATGAGTTTGACAAAACCTACGAGCGTTTCGCTGATGATCGCTGTGTGGGATTGGGGAGCTTATTTAGGTGAAAAATTATTGCGCTTAACGGTTTCTTCCTATTGTCGTCCGCATCCAAAATCCATCCATATCGAAGCAAAAATCTGCGGTCATTATGTCAATTCTATCTTGGCAACTACCGAAGCAAAAGATAAAGGTTTTGATGAAGCCTTGCTGTTGGATAGCGATGGTTTTTTAGCTGAAGGTCCGGGAGCGAATTTATTTTTTGAAAAAGAGGGAAAATTATTCACGCCTCAATTGGGAAATATCCTTCCGGGAATCACCAGATCTACGGTTTTGGAATTAGCCGAACAATTAGGATTGGAAGTACAACAAGGAAATTTTACTAAAGAAGATTTATTACAAGCCGACAGCGCATTTTACTGCGGAACAGCTGCCGAAGTGGTGGGAATAGCATCAGTAGATGATTATCATTTTCCTCTGGAGTGGAAAAAATCCCTGGGCTACCAACTGCAGACCGCCTATGCTCAAAAAGTGAGAAACACCGTAAACACCTTAAATACAGAAACGGTATGAAAGCACTCAACACATATAGTAAAATCTTCACCCAAAATCCAGGACAGCCAGCTTCCAAGGCTATGCTCTACGGAATAGGGCTTACAGATGCCGATATGGAAAAAGCGCAGGTCGGAATTGTAAGCACGGGGTACGAAGGAAATACGTGCAATATGCACTTGAACGGTTTAGCCAAAACCGTAAAAAAAGGAGTTCAGGAAGCCGGTTTGGTTGGACTGATCTTTCATACCATCGGGGTGAGTGACGGAATGGCCAATGGAACCGACGGGATGCGCTATTCCCTTGTTTCCCGCGATGTAATTGCTGATTCCATCGAAACGGTGGTCAATGCACAGTATTATGATGCTGTTGTGGCAGTGGTGGGTTGCGACAAAAACATGCCGGGTTCTGTCATCGCTTTGGGCCGTTTGAACCGTCCGGGACTGATGGTGTATGGCGGCAGTATTCATTCAGGAAATTATAAAGATAAAAAACTCAATATTGTCTCGGCTTTTGAAGCTTTGGGAGCAAAAATAAACAACAGTATTTCGGAGGAAGACTATAACGGAACCATCCGCTGCGCATGTCCCGGGGCGGGTGCCTGTGGCGGAATGTATACGGCCAACACCCTTGCTTCCGCGATCGAAACTTTGGGGATGAGCCTGCCTTACAGTTCGTCTAATCCTGCGGTAGATGAGGTAAAACACAGGGAGTGTCTGGAGACAGGTGCAGCACTCCGTGTGTTGCTGGAAAAGGACATTAAGCCATCAGATATTATGACCCCAAAAGCATTTGAAAATGCCCTGACCATGGTAGTGGTTTTGGGCGGTTCTACCAATGCGGTACTGCATTTAATCGCAATGGCAGATTCGGTTGGGTTGGAATTAAGCATTGATGATTTTCAGAAAATGAGCGATAAACTGCCGGTTTTGGGCGACTTAAAACCCAGCGGAAAATACCTGATGGAAGATCTGCACCAGGTAGGCGGCACCCCTGCCGTGATGAAATACCTGTTGGAAAAAGGCCTGCTTCATGGTGACTGTTTAACCGTTACAGGAAAAACAATTGCTGAAAATTTAGAAAACATTCCGGGATTAAGTCCAGGGCAAGAGGTATTCAGAACAGTGGATCAGCCTGTAAAATCAACCGGACATTTACAGATTCTTTACGGAAACCTTGCCACCGAAGGAAGTGTTGCGAAAATCAGCGGTAAAGAAGGTGATTTTTTTGAAGGCAAAGCCAAAGTTTTCGACGATGAAGAAAGCACCAATACGGCCATCAAAAACGGTGAAATACAGAAAGGTGATGTGGTGGTAATCCGTTACTGTGGGCCAAAAGGAGGACCCGGAATGCCGGAAATGCTGAAACCAACTTCAGCTTTGATGGGCGCCGGTCTGGGAAATGATGTGGCCCTCATTACCGATGGGCGGTTTTCAGGAGGAACGCATGGATTTGTGGTCGGACACATTTGCCCGGAAGCTATTGAAGGAGGAAACATTGCTTTGGTTCAAAATGGTGATGTGATCACCATTGATGTGAAGAACAGGCTGGTTAATCTGAAGGTAAGTGAGGCGGAACTGCAACACCGAAAATCACAATGGACAGCCCCACCGCTCAAAGTGAAAAGGGGCGTGCTGTACAAATATGTAAAATCTGTGTCCAGTGCTTCTACTGGCTGTGTAACCGATAAATAAAAACAATGGAAACAACAATATTATCAAAAAAAGACCAGAATAAATCCGTACAAAAACAAAAAATGAACGGTTCTGAAGCGGTGATACAAAGTTTGAAAGCAGAAGGGGTAACCACTGTTTTCGGGTACCCGGGCGGCGCTATTATGCCGGTTTACGACGCACTTTTTCACCATGCGCAGGAAGTGAAGCACATCCTTACCCGCCACGAACAGGGGGCGATTCACGCAGCACAGGGTTTTGCCAGAACTTCGGGAAAAACAGGAGTCGTATTCGCCACTTCCGGCCCGGGCGCCACTAATTTAATCACCGGATTGGCAGATGCTTTAATAGATTCCACTCCTTTGGTCTGTATTACGGGGCAGGTGGCCTCGCATCTTTTGGGGACCGACGCTTTTCAGGAAACAGATGTCATGGGAATTTCAATGCCCGTGACAAAATGGAATTGCCAGGTAACGAAAGCAGAAGATATTGCTCCGATCCTGGCCAAAGCTTTTTACATCGCAGGTTCCGGGCGACCCGGACCGGTACTGGTGGATATTACCAAAGATGCCCAGTTTGAGTCAGTGGATTTTCTGTACAGAAAGTGCTCCGCCGTCAGAAGTTACCAACCGGAAGTAAAACTAAATTTAGAACAGGTACAGGCCGCGGCAGCGGTATTGAACAAAGCGAAAAAACCTCTGATGATTATCGGACAGGGAATTATGCTTGCCAATGCGGAAGAAGAACTGTTGACATTTGCTGAAAAAACCGGAATTCCGGTCGCCTCTACCCTACTGGGTTTAGGAGCGTTTCCAGGTCATCATCCTCTGTTTGTGGGAATGGTAGGAATGCACGGCAATTACGCACCGAACGTAAAAACCAATGAATGCGATGTCTTGCTGGCAGTCGGTATGCGTTTCGACGATCGGGTAACGGGTGATGTTTCGCGGTATGCAAAACAGGCAAAAGTGATCCACATCGACATTGATGCTGCCGAAATCAATAAAATCATCAAAGCAGATATCGGGGTCTTAGCCGACGCTAAAGATGCCCTGACCATATTAACTGACTTGGCCGAGCAACAAAGTCATCAGAATTGGCTGGATGAATTTCATCATGCAAAACAAAATGAACTGGATGTATTGTCTGAAAACAGAAAAAAAGAATTTTCAGATGAGCTTAGAATGGATTTGGTAATTGATTTACTTTCCGGGAAAACCAACGGCAATGCAGTGATCGTCACCGATGTAGGGCAACATCAAATGATGGCGGCGCAGTTCTATCAATACAATCAAACCAAAAGCAATGTTACCTCCGGCGGATTGGGTACGATGGGATTTGCGCTTCCTGCAGCGATCGGAGCAAAAATGGCAAATCCTGAAAAGCAGGTTGTTGCCATCATTGGCGATGGTGGTTTCCAAATGACTTTACAGGAACTGGGAACCATTATGCAGAACAGTACCGGTGTGAAAATCATCATTTTAAACAATGGTTATTTAGGAATGGTGAGGCAATGGCAGCAAATGTTCTTTGAAAAAAGATATTCATTTACCGACATTCAAAGTCCGGATTTTGTTGCACTCGCGGCTTCTTACAACATCAGAGGAGAAAAAGTAGAAAAACAGGAAGATTTGAACGACGCACTGAACCGACTTTTAAACACAGAAAACGCCTTTCTGCTGGAGGTGAAAGTAGCCAGAGAAGACAATGTGTTCCCGATGGTTCCCACCGGCGCCTCTGTAGCTGAAATCCGATTACAATAATCTAAAAAAATGGACAAAATGGAAACTCCAGATCAAACTTTTACCGTATCCATATTTACGGAAAACACCATCGGCATGCTCAACCGTATTACCATCATCTTTACAAGACGGCATTTAAACATCGACAGCATCACGGCTTCGGAAACTGAAGTAAACAACGTCCATCGCTACACGATCGTTCTGAGAACTACAAGAGAAAAAATTGATAAAGTGGTGGGTCAGACAGACAAATTAATCGATGTGCTGAAAGTCTTTGTGCACACGGATGAGGAAGTGGTACATCAGGAGATTGCGCTGTATAAAATAAAAACAACCGGATTTAAGTCAAACGATGTAGAGCAGGTAGTCCGGCAAAACAGCGCGAAGGTTCTTACGGTAGATCCCGATTTCATCATCATTGAAAAAACAGGACATAAAGCCGAAATCCAGGTTTTATTTGAAAAACTGAAACCATTTGGTATTCTGGAATTTGCCTGCTCCGGACGGGTGGCCGTAAGCAAACCGATGAAAGACTTAAGCACTTATTTAAAAGAATTAGAACTGAATTAAAAAAATCAATAATCAATGGCACAATTAAATTTTGGCGGCGTGACGGAAAATGTCGTAACCCGGGAAGAGTTTTCCCCTGAAAAAGCGAGAGAAATATTAAAAAACGAAACGGTAGCGGTCATCGGTTACGGTGTGCAGGGTCCGGGACAGGCCCTGAATCTGAAAGACAATGGTATAAAAGTAATTGTCGGGCAACGAAAAGGAACAAAAAGCTGGGACAAAGCATTAGCAGATGGTTGGGTAGAAAACGAAACCCTTTTTGAAGTTGAAGCCGCTTGTGAAAAAGGCACTTTGCTGATGAATTTATTATCAGACGCCGGGCAAATTCAAGCGTGGCAAACAATGAAAAAACATTTAACCCCAGGGAAAGCGCTATATTTTTCGCACGGATTTGGTGTTACTTTTCACGAAAAAACAGGCATCGTGCCGCCTAAAGAGGTTGATGTTTTTCTGGTGGCACCGAAAGGTTCAGGAACATCGCTGAGAACCTTATTTTTAAAAGGGCAAGGGTTAAACTCCAGTTATGCCGTTTTTCAGGATGCAACCGGAAAAGCTGAAGAAAAAGCGCTGGCATTAGGCATTGCCATCGGTTCCGGTTATCTGTTTGAAACCACTTTTCAAAAAGAAGTATACAGCGATCTGACTGGCGAACGGGGCGTTCTAATGGGAGCGATCGCAGGTGTTTTTGAGGCGCAGTACCAGGTGCTCCGCGAACGCGGACATTCGCCTAGTGAAGCCTTTAATGAAACCGTGGAAGAACTGACCCAAAGTCTGATGCCTTTGGTGGCGGAAAACGGAATGGACTGGATGTTTGCCAATTGCAGTACGACCGCACAACGCGGAGCACTGGACTGGAAAGGAAGATTCAGAGAAGCCACCACTCCTGTCTTTAATGAATTATATGACCATGTGCTGTCCGGAAAAGAAGCCGCAATTGTGATCGAAGCCAACAGCAAGCCGGATTACAGAGAAAAACTCAACGAAGAACTCCAAGAGATCCATCAAAGCGAACTTTGGCAAACCGGCATGCAAGTCCGAAAATTAAGACCTCAAACCACATGATCAGTTTAGAAAATATAAGAGCAGCGGCCGAAAACCTTAAAGGAGTGTCGGTTCATACGCCTCTTATGAAAAACGAAAACCTGAGCGAGCGGTTTGCCGCTCAGGTTTACTTAAAACGGGAAGATTTACAGCCGGTACGCTCCTATAAACTACGCGGTGCCTATCATAAAATAAGCAGCCTTAGTGAAAACGACGCAAAATCCGGGGTGGTATGTGCAAGTGCCGGAAATCACGCCCAGGGTGTTGCTTTCGCGTGTAGAAAACTGAATATAAACGCGGTTATCTATATGCCTGTTACCACGCCGGCACAAAAAATAAAACAGGTAAAGCTCTTCGGCAAAGAACATATCGAGGTGGTACTGAAAGGCGATACTTTTGATGATGCCTACAATGAAGCACTTCAATACAGTCAGACAAAAAATGCAGTTTTCGTTCATCCGTTTGACGATGAATCCGTCATTTCCGGACAGGGAACGGTAGGTTTGGAAATTCTGGAAGACACCAAAGAGCCTATTGATTTTCTATTTTTTCCGGTGGGTGGTGGTGGCCTGGCTGCGGGAGTGGCGACGGTCTTTAAACAGTTAAGTCCGGAAACCAAACTCATAGGCGTGGAACCGGAAGGTGCTGCATCAATGAAAACATCACTGGAAAACGGTAAAAACACGGCATTAACCGATATCGATAAATTTGTAGACGGAGCTGCCGTAAAAAGAGTCGGTGATAAAACATTTGAAATCTGTCAGAACCTTTTAGATGAAGTCATCGCGGTTCCGGAAGGGAAAGTCTGCTCTACAATTCTGAGGCTTTATAACGAAGAAGCCATTGTTGTAGAACCTGCGGGAGCGTTAAGCATTGCTGCGCTGGATCTGTACAAAACGCAGCTCGAAGGTAGAAATGTGGTGTGTATTGTGAGTGGCAGCAACAACGACATCACAAGAATGGAAGAAATAAAAGAGCGGTCTCTGATGTTTGAAGGTTTAAAACATTACTTTATCATAAAATTTCCGCAACGGCCAGGTGCGTTAAGAGAATTTGTAAATTATGTACTGGGAGCACGTGATGACATTACTTATTTCCAGTTCACCAAGAAGAATAACCGGGAAGACGGGCCTGCAGTGGTGGGAATTGAACTGAAATACCATTCAGATTTAGGTACCCTGAAGGAAAAAATGAAAATCAAAAAGATCAGCTATCAGCACCTGAATGAACAGAAGGAGCTGTTTACGCATTTAATTTTGTAGCGTTTGAAGTGAAGAGATCATCCGGCAGATGACAAATCTTAACGGTGAGGTGCGGGTCGCTTTTCTAAGTCATTTTTCTTGGAAGTGCTCTCTGCATTGGGGGAATTTTCCATTAATTATTTAAATCTTCGACTCATACTTCATTTGTGAAATATCCATGAAAAAACTATCTATGAACTACTCATGAACTATCCATGAAGTATCCATGAAGCATCCATGAAGCATCTATAGAGATGACCAATTTGTAACCTGTCCTCAACTAACTACAAATATTATAGAACATCCTGAAAACGCTATATAACAGTACTTTTTACATCTGAAGGAGTGACTATCTTGTGTGTACCGGAAGTGCAAAATTTAAGTTAAGATATAGAAAATATTGGCTTTTTTGACGCCAAATCTGTCTGAAAACCAAAGAATTTCGGTTAAAAAAAAACTCTTTTTGGAAGTTTTAGGGCGTGATTTTCCCAATTTTTATGCTGAAATTTTTCTGCTTGGGACATTTAGAGTCGGTTTTGGACGATTTTTATTTCCTTTCGTACATTTTTTAATTTCATTACTATGGAATTTTTGTTTCATACTAATGAAATTTTTTTTCATACATACGAAAATATTTTTTGTCCTTACATTTTTGGAGTTTTTCATCACAAAAAAACCTTCCGGAACACCGGAAGGCCTGTTTGAATTTTATGGAAAATCCTAGAATTTCAGATCTCCGTTTACTTCTCTTACCGCCTTAGCAGCTGTTTCGAATTTTTCTTTTTCAGCGTCTGTAAGCGCGATTTCCACGATTTTTTCAACACCGTTAGCACCGATAATCGCTGGAACGCCTAAACAGATATCGCTTTGCCCGTACTCTCCGTCGAGCATCAGGGAACATGGAATCATTTTTTTGTGGTCGCAAAGGATGGACTGTACCATTACGGAAACTGCAGCTCCCGGTGCGTACCATGCAGAAGTTCCCAAAAGTTTGGTTAAGGTTGCCCCACCTACTTTGGTTTCTTCTTCCACATAAGCCTGCTTTTCAGCATTCAGGAATTCAGTTACAGGCACGCCGTTTCTTGTCGCTTTGCTCATCAGCGGAAGCATTCCAGTGTCGCTGTGCGCCGCGATCACCATCCCGTCCACATCTGAAATCGGGCATTCCAGAGCTTCTGCCAGTCTGTATTTGAAACGTGCGGAATCCAGGGCTCCACCCATTCCGATAATTTTGTTTTTCGGAAGTCCTGAAGTTTTATGAACCAGATACGCCATGGTATCCATTGGGTTGGAAACGACGATAATGGTAACATCCGGAGAATGTTTTACCAGATTGGCAGTCACTTCTTTTACGATTCCGGCGTTGATTCCGATGAGTTCTTCTCTGGTCATCCCCGGTTTTCTTGGGATTCCGGAGGTGATTACGGCTACTTTCGAGCCTGCGGTTTTGCTATAATCGCCGGTGGTACCGGTAATTTTGGTATCAAAACCATTCAGTGACGCGGTCTGCATCAGATCCATTGCCTTTCCTTCGGCAAAACCTTCTTTAATATCAACCAAAACTACTTCGGCTGCAAAATTTTTCATCGCAATGTATTCTGCGCAGCTTGCGCCCACTGCTCCTGCACCTACAACGGTAACTTTCATATCTACTTATTTATTTGTTTTTAATGGTGATATGGAACCTTGCGGTTTCCATATCTTTTTATTTATTGTTTTCTAATGGCGATTTGAAACCTTAGGGTTTCATATGCTTTACTATTTTAAAACTTTAATTTTTTGATGCTCAAATTTACGAAATATTGAAGTTGCAGACAAAATGATTTTACCTTTTTTAAATGATTAAAAAAAAGGGCTGTCGTGTGAGACAGCCCTGATGTAAAAATTAAAATGTATTACTTTTTGATGATGAGTTTAATTGTTTTTTCCTGTTTCGAAGTTTTTACTTTCACCAGGTATACTCCTCCTGCAAGGCGGTTTTCACTCACATTCAGGCTGGCATTACTGCCGTTTCTCACCACTTTGCTGCTGTAGTCTCCTACCAGTTTTCCTGTCATATCGTACACCTGTACCAGAACTTTGCTTCCTGCTTCTGCTTCGAACTTCACATTGAATTCGCCGTTTGAAGGGTTAGGATAAAGAACGATGGCACTCTGCACTTCAGGCACAATGGCTTTAGGCTCAGCTACTGCAGCGGTATCAATACCTTTGGCAGTTGGTGTACCCGGACATGGACAAGCCAGAAGTCCAAGATTTACTTTACCGCCATCGTAATTATTATTGATCGCGTCAACAATTGCATTGATTTCGGAAACACTGTAAGATGAAGGCTCACCACCCAGGATTTTATTGGCTTCTGCCAGAACCTGATAAACAGTCCAGTTTGCAAAAGTACCTGAACTCACGATGAGATCACCAAGATGCGATGTACTGGCTGAGAAATTAGGATAATAGAGATCGAAAGTCACATTCAGTGTTAACGCTACAGTTTGACCCGCTAAAACATTGGAGTAGTTTGCGCCTGGGTTCGTCATTGTTCCAGAATTTAAAGCTCTTGCAGTTGTTCCGCTTGGCAAGAAATCATCCACTGCTTTTGCTGAAGTAAGTTTCAGGAATCTTGAACCTGCTCCTACTGTTAATCCGGTTGGGAATGCTCCGGCAAAATGAGTATCCCGGTATTTACCCCAGTTATTGCCTGAAGCTTTTGCGCCCCAGCCGCCCTGAGTTACTGTAGTGAAACCACCGCATAATGGTGCTTTAATTTCTCCACTTGCAGATGCAGTACATCCGTGGGCATCAGTTACAGTTACGCTGTACATTCCAACACCTAAATCAGCTGTTGATGAGGTAGAACCGTTTGACCACAGGTAAGTGTAAGGTGCTGTTCCACCACTGGCTGTAGCAGTTACCGTTACAGTTTGGGTGCTGCAGGTGATTGGTGGGGCAGAAAGTTCAACTTTCAGCGGATCAGGTTGTGTTACGGTGATCGATTTGGTATCGGTACAGCCGTTGGCATCAGTTACAGTATAGGTATAAGTTCCTGCGCCCACAGTAAAGGTACCGATATCTCCACTGTATGGACCGGTTCCACCGGTTGCGGATACAGTAACGGTAGATTTGCCGCCGTTACAAAGAATTGGAGTTGCCTCCACTTTGATCACTAGTTGATCCGGTTGGGAAATTACGATTTCTTTCGAATCGGTACAGCCGTTGGCATCAGTAACAGTATAAGTATAAGTTCCTGCACCTACATTAAAGGTACCGGTTCCGCTGTAAGGAGCTGTTCCGCCGCTCGCTGATACGGTAACGGTAGATTCGCCTCCATTACATAATATCGGATTGTATTCCACTTTAACAACCAGTTTATCGGGTTGAGAAATCAAAATCTCTTTGGAATCTGAGCAGTTATTGGCATCCTTAACAGTATAGGTATAAGTTCCTGCACCTACATTGAAGGTACCGGTTCCGCTGTAAGGAGCTGTTCCGCCGCTCGCGGATACGGTTACGGTAGATTCGCCTCCGTTACATAATATCGTAGTATATTCTACTTTGATCACCAGTTTATCCGGTTGTGAGATTACAATCTCTTTGGAATCGGTACAGCCGTTGGCATCAGTAACGGTATAATTATGAGTTCCTGCAGCCACACTGAAGGTTCCGATTCCGCTGTACGGAGCTGTTCCTCCGGTAGCAGATACGGTAACTGTAGACTGTCCTCCGTTGCAAAGAATCGGAGTAGCTTCCACTTTGATTACCAGTTTATCCGGTTGAGAAATCACGATCTCTTTGGAATCGGTACAGCCGTTGGCATCGGTCACGGTATAAGTATATGTTCCTGCACCTACATCGAAGGTATCGGTTCCGGAATACGGTGCTTTTCCGCCGCTCGCGGATACTGTAACGGTAGATTCGCCTCCGTTACATAATATTGGAGTATATTCTACTTTGATCAACAGTTTATCCGGTTGTGAGATTACAATCTCTTTCGAATCGGTACAGCCGTTGGCATCGGTCACGGTATAATTATATGTTCCTGCACCTACATCGAAGGTACCGGTTCCGGAATACGGTGCTTTTCCACCACTCGCGGATACGGTTACGGTCGACTGGCCACCATTACAGAGGATTGGTGTATATTCCACTGATATTTGTGGCGGAGTATTTACTGTAGCAGTTACAGGCACCCTTTCACTTTCACATCCCGTAGCCGCATTATAACAGGCTGCATAAAACGTAGTTGTGGCACTGATATTCGCTGTTAAAAAATTGCCGCTAATGGAAATATTGTCACCGCTGGATAACGGGGCCGCAGCATCTGCCTCCGCATACCATCTTATCTGCGTACCTGTCGCACATTCTGCTGAAACAGTCACGTTACCGGGACCGCAGTTTTTACTCGGAGTTACATTGGGTGCCAGGGGTTTTATATTGAATGTTCCACTCACAAAATCCTGGAGGGATGCGTTAATGGACTGAGAATTTCTGGTTTCGAGAAGGAAACTTGAAAAACACGGGGAAATTCCCGATCCGGGTGAAAAGTCAACAAATCCTTCAAAAAAAGCTCCTGTTGCATACGTGTTTGCAGGAGGAATACCCACACTGGGCACATTATCTCCCTGGTAAGTCCAGCCCGAATAAGAAGGGGTTGGCTGATAACTGGAATTAACAAATGCATTGCCTGTGGTTCCTATCAGATCTAATGAACCGTTACTGCCGCCGGAGCCCACCCATTTGTAAATTTTGAGTTGTACGCTTCCGCCGCCATTGGTGAAATTACTGAGAACCAGCAGATCACCCACGGAATGTTCAGGAGAAAATGTTCCTCCCGGATTTTTTTTGGTTCCGTTGATAAAGAACCAAAAACCAATAGCTGCATCTCCGTTGATGGCTGTTCTGTCTGCCGCAAAATAAATTCTGTTGCCGATAAGAACTGCTGCAGCGTTGGAAATATCACCTTTGCTGTTGGTATTTCCATTCGACCAGCTCCATGTAGTCACAAGACCGGGATCGGATGATCCGCCGGTAAACTGATCGTCGTTGATGGCGTTTGCATCGCGTGCAAAAGCTTTAATGGTATGGCCATTCAGGGCTGCTGCCCAGTCATCTGTTTTTCCGTCCAGTGTAATGTTCTGTGCAAAAAAAAGATCTCCGTATAGTACCGTTATCAATGATAAGATAACAGAACGAATTGAAAAAATAAAATCATTTTTCATGTTTCTAATTTTTTTAAATACTCTTATTGGAATACATCATGAGACACGGTCTCCTTTCCTCATTATCTGAAACCAGTGCACTGCGGATAAGATTAAAAACGATCAGTAAATCTCTGTCCTCAAGCAATCAGCCATCTGTTGATGATTGGAGAAGCGGGTTAAAGTATCGGTTTTTAAGTCCTTGAGTGAAGCTGCACTGTAAATTCAAAAAAATGTAACATGCGCAGTAAAAAAGTGGGTAAGGAACACTTTAAAGGAACCATAGTAAATAAAATTTCATCTGCTTTGTGTTTTTAAGTTATTAGTACATCAAAATTATAAATATTATTAAATTTATACAGGTTGAATACACTATTTAATTAAAATATTTAATCACTGAAAACAATTAGATGAAAATAATTACGGAAATTCAAATCATTATTTAAATTTATTTACACAACAATCAGCATTTAATATATTAGCAGAATAACGGCATAAAAAAAAGAAAAAGAAAAACTCAGATTTTTTTTATGTTTATGGAAGAGATTAGCATTAAATTGTCTGTATTCAAAGCGCAGCAGTTTGGCCCATCATCTATTTTATGAATCGTTTTATTAGCATTTTATTAACCTGCATCAAGTATTTTTGGATAAATTCTTGCATACCTTTGTGTCAACTTTCCGAAAAATCATTATGAGTTTTACAGAACATCTTCACCAGGGATACCGCAACAGAAAATTTGATATCGACAAAAGGAAGACCGAAGATTTTATCGACCGGTTTTTCCGGTTTATCTTTTTCCTCGAATACCATCGCTGTTCGGAAATCCCACAGATTGAAGAGCGTCTTGAAGGTTTTAAGACTGAATTCAAAGAAATTCTGTCGTGCGTCATGAAAGGTCAGGAAGCCGTAGAAAGCGATGTTTTTTTCGCGAAATTTCCAAAAATCTACCGCACGCTCGAAAACGATGCACGGTATATCTGCGAAAACGATCCGGCCGCAAAAAATATGGAAGAGGTGATGTTCTCCTATCCCGGTTTTTTTGCCATTGCAGTGTACCGTTTTTCGCACGAACTTTTTAAAAATAATGTTCCGCTGATTCCCCGAATCTGGACCGAATTTGCACACAGCAAAACCGGAATCGACATTCATCCCGGGGCAGAAATCGGCGAAAATTTCTTCATCGACCACGGAACCGGAATTGTGATCGGAGAAACAACGGTGATCGGAAATAATGTGAAACTTTACCAGGGCGTCACGTTGGGCGCGCTATCGGTGACTAAAGACTTGGCCAATGAAAAACGGCACCCGACCATTGAAGATAACGTGGTAATATATGCCAACGCAACTATTTTAGGTGGTGAAACCGTAATCGGAGCACACGCACTCATCGGTGGTAACGTATGGATTACCGAAAGTGTCGCGCCGAACTCTGTCGTATTTCACAGGGGATTGGTGACGGTGAAAAATAAACTGCCGGTGAATGAACCGATAAATTTTGTTATTTAAATATAGGGTGATGGATGATGGGACAGTTTTTGAAGAACAAAGAGGAGATGCAAAGTTTACCACAGAGAACACAGCGTTTTAGGACACAGAGATTAATTATCACCTTTTGGGGTCTTTTGAACAAATAAGATTAAATTTTGTGGTTGGTGTGGTTTTTTTTTACCACAATGCTCACAAAGATTTCAAAAGGGGGCATACTGAAGTGCATTGGAATTTAAAGGCAAAATCCGCCGGCAATTGAAATAACTTAAAAACAGAATATATGAAACTGAACAATGTTTTGGAAGCCATCGGGAATACCCCGACGGTAAGAATCAATAAACTTTTCGATAAGAACGTAGAGATATGGATGAAACTCGAAAAACAGAATCCCGGTGGAAGCATTAAGGACAGAATTGCCCTCTCGATGATTGAAAAAGCTGAACGGGAAGGCAAAATCAACAAAGACACACTGATTGTAGAGCCTACTTCGGGCAATACGGGCGTAGGGCTGGCTATGGTGTGCGCTGTGAAAGGTTACAAACTCGTGCTGGTGATGCCAGAAAGCATGAGTGTGGAGCGCCGCAAACTGATGTCGGCGTACGGCGCACAGTTTGTGCTTACCCAAAAAGAACTGGGAACGTCGGGTGCCGTAAAAAAAGCGCAGGAAATGGCACAGGAACTCAACAATGTGTGGATTCCGCAGCAGTTTGAAAACGAAGCAAATCCCGATATTCACCAAAAAACTACCGCCCAGGAAATCCTTGCCGATTTTCCCGAAGGTTTCGATTACCTCATCACCGGCGTGGGAACAGGCGGACATATCACCGGTGTTACCCAAGTGTTGAAGCATAAATTCCCCAACCTGAAAAGCTTTGCCGTAGAACCACAGGACTCCCCTGTAATTTCAGGTGGAAAACCGGGACCACACCCGCTGCAGGGCATTGGTGCCGGATTTATTCCCGGAGTTTTAAATACCGGTCTTCTGGACGGCTCTATTCAGGTTGAAAAAGAAGAAGCCTATGAATTCAGCAGAAGACTGGCACGTGAGGAAGGAATACTTGCCGGAATCTCCACCGGGGCATCGCTGGCCGCCATCAACAGAAAACTTTCGGAAATTCCCGAAGGATCGAAAATCCTCACCTTCAATTATGATACCGGAGAACGTTACTGGTCTACAGAAGGGCTTTTCGGAGAAAACGTTTTCGAATCTTAATGGACGCTAAATTTCCCGCAGATTCCTGATTTTTTCAATATGAAAGTTTAAGTCAGTGAGATCTGCTCAATCAGCGAGAAAGAAAATTTCCCATAGAAAAATTAAAATCCTGCGGCATGCAGGATTTTTTATGAATACATTTTCTGGCATTTGGGGCAGACGTAAGTTTTGCGTTTTACTTTTCCCATCTCATCAATAATGAGCTCTGTTTTGTCTTTCGGACAGATCTTTTTTCCATAGATCAGCGTTTTTTCTTTTACCTCATCTGTTTTCAGCAGATCGAGAAATTCGTAGGCGTAATTCACCACCGTTTCGATCAGGTAAACCAATTTTTTCTCAGGGATGTTTTTCACGGGACTGTCGGGATGAATTTTCGCACGGTAAAGAGCTTCAATCCTAATGATGTTACCAACGCCGGTAAACAGCTCCTGGTCCAGCAGCGCATCACCGATCATCTGGTCGGTATAATGTTGCTGAAGTGTGCTCAGGACGAACTCTCCGTCGAACTCCTCTTTTAAAATATCGGTTTTAAAATTAAAATAATCGGTTGGTTTTCCCTCGTACAATTTGGGATGGGCGACATAAAAATTGATTTCAGAATGAGGAAAATGAAGTGAAAAGCTGGCATTCACCTTTTTTCTTTTATTCACAAGCATGCTTCCGAAAAGCCCAAGATGCACACCCACAAAGAAATCCTTAAACACGAAAAGCAGATTTTTCCCGTAGGCATCAATGTCAAAAATTTTAATGTGGTCGATGGCAGATTTATCCATTTCGCTGTAGCCGGAAGCTTCAGAAACGGTTTTTCCTCTGAAACGCTGGAGTCTATTTTTCAAATGTAAGATGGAAGGTCCTTCGGGCATGTTATTTCTGTTGGTTTAAAAACTGCCGGGTCGCGACAGACTGGTTATAGATTTTCTGACGGATTTTCTGCATTCGTCCTACCGGCTGCAATTCTTCCGGGTTTTCAAAAGGGTTGAATGAGAGGTTTTCGTAACTGATGGTTTCGTAATCTGAAATATTCTGTTTCGGTAATCTAATTTTCCCTACCGTAATGAACTCCGAATGTTTTTCCTTCCAGTCTTTCAGCAGATTATTTACCGGCGTTTTCTTTTCATCAACCGCCAGCTGAACCTGAAAATCGAGTGAAAGTTCATTATTCAGAAAATAGTTCCTTAAGGTTTTCGCCTGGTCCACCTCTTCGCCTTTCTGAACCTTCTGATTTTGTGATGGTTTCAGACGGATTTTCACCATGCGTTCTCCGAGCCGGAAACAGCCAACAGAATGAAAATCGTACGAGGAAATCCACTGTTTTTCAATATCCAGCACTTTCATGACGTTGTTGAGGATGGGCAGAATTTCTTTATCAAAAAAGAGACTCAGCCCGGCTCTGATAAGTCCGGGAATTTTTAAAAATGAAAGAGAAAACGGCGTTCCCCGCGAAATTATAAACCGGTTGGCTTTGAGGTGAAGTTTTAAAAACTTCGAAACCGAATTTGTCACAAAAACCGGAAGATTTACCAAAGGAAATTTTGCGCTTACGGGAATGTTTTTATTGTAGATTTTTACGGCACATCCATACAGTGGATATTCACCGCTGCCTTCTGAAACAAAGGCATTGGGATGCGAATAACGGATAATGACGCCTAAATTGTGGCCCTTTAAGAATTCAGAAAAATCAGCCGCCTCATTGACGACGGGAATAAAATCTCCGCGCACAAAACCAAAAGATTTGGCATGGGCATTACGGGTAGAAATTCTCTTTTCATTGAGTTTATGGGAAACCGAGACGGCTTTTTCGATGAGTTCAACATCCTCATTCAGGAGCTGTTCTTCTTCGGCGGTAAGGTCATCATATTTTGGCGAATAGGTAAGGCACATCTTGATAGATTTTTCTATTCAGAGGAACATCAAATATGAAACCACGAATTTACACCGAAAGGCTCAGCAGGAACTGATAAGCTTTTTCTGCCCCGGAAATACAGTCCTGATGCCTTTCAACCGTGATCTCCTGATCTAAAACCTGTTTGAAATTCTTCCAGTAAGAACCGATATTTTCGCCATAACACCGAAAATAACTGAAAGACAAATCTTGAAAATCCGGATGCTTTGAAAGCTGTTTTGCGATGACATTTCCACCTAAAGTGGAACCTTCCATCACGTATAAAATCCCGAACGCTTCGGCTTCATTTTTTATTTCCACAGGCGTAAGGATTGCTGATTCTTCAATATTCAGCCCTTCCATATCCTTTTTAATCGAAGCCAGTTTTCTTCTTTTTTCAAGATTGAGTTGCTGTGCATTCTTAGGAGTTATCGCAGAAAAAACCGCATCTTCAAACCGCAGAAGGAAAAGGTAATTGTAACGGATGAGATTTCTGTAATCAACGACTGAAAAACGACCGTCGAAAATCCTCTGGGAATTGAAATGTGCCTCCACACGGTCGTGCAGGATTTTGGTATTTGCTTTTAAAGTTTCAGAAATCATTAAGGTTTTTTAAAGGTCAAAATAAAGGTCGTTCCTTCATTTTCTTTACTTTCATAGGTAATACTCCCGCCCAGACGTTTCATAATTCGGTATACAATGGAAAGACCTACGCCATTCCCTTCAAAGGATTTGGCATTGTCCATCCGGTTGAAGATCTTGAACATATGGGCCTGTGCTGATTCGGGAATTCCGATTCCGTTATCTTTTACTGTGTAAATTACATAGTCGCCTTCCACTTTCCCATTGATTTCCACTTTTGGATTCTCACTTTTGGAAGAATATTTCACGGCATTGCCAATGATGTTCAGGAATACCTGGGTAAGCATGGTTTCGTCTCCCATTACATTAGGCAGGTCGCCCACGATAATTTCGGCATTTTGGTTAAGTGTTAGCTTCATATCGCAAGAGACTTTATTGACAATAGCGGTGGCAGACAGCTCCTGAACAGTGATTTCGGATGATTTCGCACGGCTAAGGCTCAGTACGTCACGCATCATGTTTTCCATACCCAGGATTTCCTTTAAAATACTGGCGATTCTTTTGCGGACTTCAGGATTATCGTGATGGGATTTCTCGAGGAGCTGGGCATTGAGTTTAATCACGGTTAAAGGCGTGCCCAAATCATGGGAAATGGTGTATGAAAAACTGTCGAGTTCCTCATTAAGATTGCGGAGTTCTTCATTTAATTCCTGCACCCTTCTGAACTGGGTGTAGGTTGTTTCCAGAATGGTTGCCACCACTTTTTTAGCGGCGAAAATATCTTTGTTTTTCCAGGGCTGTGCTTTTCCTTTGATTTCTTCGATATAGGTTTCAAAAGATTTGCGCGGGGAAATTACAATCAGTTCCTCACCGTCAACGATTCTGGCTTCGGTTTTTTTCGCCGGATTGCCTGCCCACAGGATCTGCCCGTCGATTTCTTTTCGGAACCAGATGAGCAGTTCATTCCGTTTGTCGTCGGTAAACCCAAACATCACGCCTGCTGCATTCTCTATCCTACCCAGATTTCCCTGCTGGGAATTACTGAAATGATTGGTGGCGTAAAAATTCTTCAGTGGATTTTCTCTTGCGTACTGTACGATTTTCAGGATATTTTCATCGGAAGGCACCTGCCCGGAGGTTCTGATATGATGCCCTACAATAATCGCCAGCCCATCGGCTTCCGGATATTCCTGCATTTCGGCAACATTACTGAAGAGGGAATTCTCCAGGTTATCATGAGCCATAAGCTTTGCCTTCAGGGCTACAATTTTCCGGTCAAGCTCTATACTGTCGGCAAGCAGCTGTTTCGATTTATAGGATGTATAGGCGTTTGCCGCGATTACCGTAAAAACTTCGGCACGGATGCGGTTGACCAAATCGATATGCTTGGGTTCAATATTCTGGCAGGTCACCATTCCCCACAGTTTATTATTGATGACAATGGAAGTGCTGAAACTGGAGGCTACACCGGTATTTTTAAGGTACTGCCCATGAACCGGCGACATTGCCCTCACGGAGGAATAGGTTAAATCCACCGCCGCATCTGTACTGCTGATGATGGGAACCGGTTCGGAGTACACATTGCTGAAAATACGTTTGCGTTTTTTAAGATACAGTGCCCTTGCCTGTCTTGGGATATCATTTTCAGGATAATGCAGGTGGAGGAAACTTTCGACCTTGCTTTTTACTTTTTCGGCAATTACTTTGCCGCTGCCGTCTTCCAGAAAACGGTACAGCATGATTCTGTCGTATTCTACCGCTTCGTATACCGAATTGAGCAACTCATTCCAGATATCTTTGGAATCGGTTGCGTTATGAATGTTTTCGTATTTTTTGGTGACAAAGTTTTTTTGAATAAAGTGTTCGATAATCTGCTCGAACTCCAAAAATACATTTTCTAAATACCTATAAATGGTTAAGTGAAAAGGTTTTCCTTTAATTTCTATTCTGTCGAGAAAAACATCTGTTTCTCTCATGGTTTTAAAATCAAGGTTGGTAAGAACAACCGAATCCAGCAAAGCGCGGAAGGCCTGGGGATCGTCACTTATTTTTTTACCAAAAAAGCCTTTATCCATAGGAAAAAGCTCTGAAATATTCTGTGAGAAAAATTTCACTGTTTGCGAATCAGCATCCAGCCCAATAAGGTATCCAAAATCCTGGATATGACCCGAAATATGTATTTTTTCCTCGTGGCAATCCACAAAATTCATAGGCAGAAATAATGAATGTAATAAACAAATATACTACTTTTATTTAACATAATAAGTTACTTTTCTTCTTCGAAATAAAGGCGGTAATATTTGCCTTTTTCATCCTGGCCCGTCTCAATCATCTTGCGGTCGCCGTGAACATAGATATGAAAGTTCTTATCGAGCTTTATGACGCTTTTGAAGCCCCGGCTCTGTTTTTTAACGGCCGCTTCGCTGATCGCAAAATCTTCTGAGATGGAAACCTGCATTTCCTGTTCGTAATCGGATTTGAAATTTCCGAAACTTTCAATCACATTGGGATCTTCCAGCACTTCTCTGGTAAATTCATCGTAATCGAAACTCTCCTTTTCCTTAAAAAAAGTGATCGATTTGTTCAGAAAATCTGCCTGATCGGCTTTGGTGGTTTCAAATTCCTGAGGCAGCTGTTTGGTGATGTATTCTTTGTACACCGTAAGGGTTTCCTGGGTTTGAAAATATTCGTCGTCGCGCTGTTTTACTTTCAAGAAATCCTCGAACCAGTAATACATATCACCATTTTTGTTGTTATCCACCACCGAAACGGCATAGCCTGTTTCTTTACTGCTGTTGTAGATCAACGCACCTTTATCGAGTTTGGAAAGCCCGATTCCGTAATCTTTTTCAATTTCAAACGCCTCATTCTGAGGGGAAATTTTCAGGAAAGGATTTTTATTTTCAGTTTTGAATATTCCGATATAATCAATCTTATTCCCGTCTGCATTTTCTTCGCCTTCAAAATAGGCGATAAACAGCTCACCACTCTGCACACGCGGATTTTCGGCCACTTCGTAAAGGTGCTGCGCAATATTTTCCGCTTCGTAAACAAATTTGTCTCTGTCGTCGAAAATTTCAGAAACCGAGCTGTACACCGGATTATTGACCAAATAGGTATCGCTGTAGAAACTAAACTGTTCCTCTGATTTGAAGGCTTTCAGGAAGAAATCTTCGAGCAATTCTTTCATGTCTTCCTCCAGTTGCAATTCTTCTTGGGAAAGAAATAAAGATTCCTGATTGATTCTGTTTCCTACTTTATGAACGATAATTTTTGAGAGCATTATTAAGTTTTAAATAAAGTTGCAAAGATATTCTAAAAGGCAGAAGCGAGAAAGTTTCCATGGAAATTTCCACAGAAAACATTTCATTCAAAAAAATGGCTGATTATAATGAAAAAAGTTTGAAATAATAATTACAAAAACTGATTATCATCCATAAATTTAAGGAAATTATCGCGATGCGCCTCGGAAATATTGATTCTTAGATTGTTGATAATCAATTGATTGCGCTCAATTTGTTCAATCTTATCTAAAGCGACGATGTAGGAACGATGCACGCGCATGAAATTGTTTTTGGGCAATTCTTCTTCGAGTTTTTTGAGCGTCATCAAAGTGAGAACCGGCCTTTGTTCTGTAGTAAGATAAATCTTCACGTAATCCTTCAAACCTGCAATGTAGAGGATGTTTTCAAAATTAATTTTGATTTGTTTATAGTCGGATTTCACAAAGAAAAAATCGCTTTGTTGCGGCGCGACTGAATCCGGAACTGTTTGATTAAAAGAAGAAATTTCGAATAAAATTTTGGCGCGCTTCTCTAACCTCTAACTTCTAAAATGCAACTTCGCGCTTCTTACTTCTAATCACTTTTTGACAAATGTCAAAAGATAAAAAAACCTGCGGTCGTACCTTTGAGTCATCATTAATCCACAAAAAAATTAAGTATGAACACAACCGAAAATCACAGAAAAGTAAATCATCAACCCGATGCAAGCCAAACGCGCCTGCAAAATGTTCCCACCAACACAATGCCTTTTCCGGATCAGATTGGGAATTACCAAAGAAATATCGGACTTCCGGACGGCAAATTTAAAGACAGTAAAGTTTATATTGTTGGTAGCGGAATCGCCGGACTTTCTTCTGCCTATTATTTCATTCGGGATGGCCAAATTCCTGCCGGAAACATTACTTTTTTGGAGCAACTCCTTATTGAAGGCGGTTCTTTGGACGGCTCGGGAAATGCGGAAACAGGATACATTATTCGCGGTGGACGTGAAATGGATTTTACCTACGAAAATTTCTGGGATATGTTTCAGGACATTCCCGCTTTGGAACTTCCGAAACCTTATTCCGTGCTCGATGAATACCGTATTGTAAACGACAACGACCGCAACCATTCCAAAGCAAGGCTCATTCACAACAAAGGCGAAATAAAAGATTTCAGCAAATTCGGGCTCAATAAAAAAGACCAGTTGGCGGTGATGAAACTTTTGCTCGCGAAAAAAGAAGATTTGGACGATTTAACGATTGAAGATTGGTTTTCCGAAACCTTTTTGGAAAGTAATTTCTGGTGGTTTTGGCGCACTATGTTTGCTTTTGAAAACTGGCAAAGTTTACTGGAACTAAAACTCTATTTTCACCGTTTCCTTCACGCTATCGATGGTTTGAACGACCTTTCCTCGCTGGTTTTCCCGAAATACAACCAGTATGACACATTCGTAGTGCCTTTACGGAAACATTTACAGGAACTCGGGGTTAAAATTCAGTTTGGAACCGTGGTGAAAGATTTGGATATTGAAATAAATGCTGACAAAAAAATCGTCAGAAACATTATCACGGAACAGAACGGTTCTGAAGTAAAAATTGCCGTACGCGAAAATGATTTTGTGATCGTCACTACCGGATCTATGACGGAAGATACACGCTACGGCGACAATGTTACGGCGCCATTGGTAGATTTTACCAAAGAAAATTCAGGCAAATCAAAAGGATGGACTGTTTGGAATAATCTGGCAAAAAAATCTGAAGTGTTTGGCAAACCTGAAAAATTCAATTCCGATGTTTCCAAATCGGCGTGGATGTCGGCAACGCTCACCTGCAAACCGTCCGCCTTCGTAGAAAAACTGAAAGAGTATTCGGTGAACGACCCGTATTCCGGCAAAACCGTTACGGGCGGTATTATCTCGATTACCGACAGCAACTGGGTCTTGAGTTTTACCTGCAACAGACAGCCCCATTTCCCGAATCAGCCGGATGATATTTTGGTCGTTTGGGTGTATGCTTTGCTGATGGACGAAAAGGGAAATTACGTTCAGAAAAGAATGCCGGAATGCACCGGTAACGAGATTTTGGCAGAGTTGGCCTATCATTTAGGAATTGAAAATCAACTGGATAATATCATAGAAAATACGATCGTGAAAACCTCTTATATGCCGTATATCACTTCGATGTTTTTGCCGCGTGCCAAAGGCGACCGTCCACAGGTTGTTCCCGATGATTGCGTAAATCTCGGACTTGTCGGACAGTTTGTGGAAACCAATAACGATGTGGTTTTTACAATGGAAAGTTCGGTGAGAACAGCGAGAATTGCGGTTTATGAACTTCTTGACAGCAATAAACAGGTCCCTGATATCAATCCGCTGCAATACGACATCCGTCATTTGTTAAAAGCCGCCAACACTTTGAACGACGGCAAAGGTTTTCCGGGCAGCGGAATTCTGAACAAAGTTTTGAAGAATACCTATTTCGAGCATATTCTGCCGGAAATTTCGCACGACGAACACGATGGTTTTTTCGCGCAGCAGTGGGACAAACTGAAAGGTCTCTTTGAGCATAAGCAAGAAGGGGAGTAATTATTTAACCTGAAAAACCTGAGAGGTCCTGAATACCTGTAAGGTTTTCTAAAATTTAAAAAAAATGACAACAATAAAAAAAATCACCGTAGCCGGAAGCGGCGTTTTGGGTTCGCAGATTGCTTTTCAATCCGCACTGCACGGCTATGACGTGACCATTTACGACATCAACGGCGAAGCAATTGAAAAATCCAAAAAACTGATTGATACTTTTCTGCCCCGATACAAATCGGACCTGCAGATTTCATCTGAAAAACTGGAAGAAGCCTATCAAAAATTGCAGTTTTCCGTCAGCCTTCAGGAAGCGGTTTCGGAAGCGGATCTGCTGATTGAAGCCATACCGGAAAGTATAGGCATTAAAAAGGAATTTTACAGAAATTTATCCAAAGTTGCCCCCGAAAAAACCATTTTTGCCACCAACACTTCCACACTCTTGCCGAGTTTATTGATGGATGAAACCGGAAGGCCTGAAAAATTTCTCGCTTTGCATTTCGCCAACGAAATCTGGAAACACAACACGGCGGAAATTATGGGTACCGAAAAGACCAGTCCCGAAGTATTTGAAACACTAGTGGAATTTGCAAAATCTATCGGAATGATTTCGCTGCCACTGAAAAAAGAACAGCCGGGCTACATTCTTAACACGCTTTTGGTGCCTCTGTTGAGTTCGGGAATTCTGCTGTATGCCAAAGGCGTTGCCGACATTGAAACTATCGACAAAACCTGGATGCTCGGAACCGGTTCGCCAATCGGACCGTTCGGTATTTTGGATGTAGTGGGTTTGGGAACGGTGTACCACATTTTTAAAACCGAGGCGGAGCGCACCGGAAATGAGGAAAAAATGAAGTTTGTCAACGTGCTGAAAAATCAGTTTATAGATGCCGGAAAACTCGGCGTTTCAAGCGGCGAAGGTTTTTATAAATATCCCAACCCAACTTTTCAGGGTAAAGATTTTTTGAAATAGAAAGTTTTCATTTTTAAAGGAAGGGCGTCCGGAAATTTCCGGGCGTTTTTTTTGATAAATGTCAAAGCCAACTTTCAAAGAAAGCCGGAACTTTGCCTTAACAAACAACTGGACAATGAAAAAGAACTTTTTACTGCTGCTGATTTTCCTTTCTGGGTTGTTCTTCTCGCAGGCATATTCGCCGGATATTTTGGGGAAAGGTTTCGAGCAGAAAACATTGAATTTTCCCAACGATTATGAAGGGACAGTTACCGCAACTATCATCCGGAAGAAAGCGGCAAGTCCGACCCATAAAGCTGTGTTGTATATTCACGGGTTTAATGATTATTTTTTTCAGAAAGAAATGGCCGAAAAATTCAATGAAAAAGAGTTTGACTTTTATGCTTTGGATTTAAGAAAATATGGGCGTTCATATTTGCCGCATCAAACTTTTAATAATGTCAGAAACCTGGACGAATACAATGCCGAAATCGATGAAGCTTTAAAAATCATTGCTGCTGAAAATCATAACAAAATTCTGTTGGCAGGGCATTCAACCGGCGGGCTGATCACGACACGTTATATGAAATATCACACTGAAAACCCTAACATTGCCGGACTTTGGGTGAACAGTCCCTTTTACGATTTCAATATGGGGTTTCTGGCGCAAAAAATTGGGGTTCCCATCATCAGCGGTTTGGGAAAACATTATCCTGACACGAAGATTGGCGGTGGATTTTCCACTTTCTACGGTGAAAGCCTACATAAAAATTTTAAGGGCGAATGGAATTATGATTTAAAACTGAAACCCAATGCCAACGGGAAAGTGAATTTTGGCTTTATCCGCGCTATTCACCGCGCACAGAAAGAAATCCGGAACGCAGAAATCAAGGTGCCGGTATTGGTGATGCATTCAGAAAAATCGGGCTATCCAAAAGTCTGGAATGAGGAAGTGACTTCAACCGATATCATCCTGAACGTGAAGGATATTCATAAAAATGCTGAAAATTTTAAGGGGAATGTCACGATAATTCCCGTTAAAGGAGGCATTCACGATTTGGTGCTTTCCAAAAAAGCGGTGCGCGAAAAAGTATATGACGAACTTTTCAGTTGGCTAGAGAAGATTGATTTGTAATAGTTTATTTTTAATGTTTAGTTTATGAATAATGCCTCATTTTTTGGGGCATTATTTTTATTTTTGTACAAATTGAATCCTGATGACTTTTCCCGAAATGCTTGCCACCTACATCACCATCGACGATGATATCCGCAGTTTTCTGGACACTCAAACCGAAAAGATTTCTGGGAAAAAGGGAACCATCATCAGCGATCAAAATACGCTAAACCGCAAGGTGTACTTTGTAGAAAAAGGGCTTCTGCGCTAGTTTTATTTTGAAAAAGGAAAAGACATCACCACCAATTTTTACCCCGAAAACAGCATTCTCGCCAATAAAGATACCATTTTTGAGAAAATTCCGGCAAGGCATTCCATTGAAGCCATAGAAGACAGTGAGATTGTCTTTTTCCGTTACTCTAAAATGGAAGAACTCTGCGAAACTTCGCTCACCATAGCCAATTTCAGCCGACGTGTTTTGGGACTTCTGATGACGAATATGTAAAGGCGCATCAATTCCTTGCAGTATATGACGGCAAAGGAAAAATATATTCAGATTTTAGAAGATAATTCTGATACACTTTTGCGTGCGCCGCTTGGGATGATAGCTTCTTATCTTGGCATTTCTCAGGAAACTTTGAGTAGGATCAGAAGTGAGGTTTAGAAAAATTATCAAAGTTCAGACAGAGATTTTGCTTGAATGACGGTGCGAAAAATAATTGTGCATTTTGTAAAGATTTTATTCTTGCGTCTGCAGAATGCGAAGTTTCCTAAAAAATGTATATTTACATTTTAGACGATGAAACCATTGCGGCTAAACAGCGGTTGTCTGGATTTCGATTGCGTAATCAATACAATCCTGAACCGACCACCTGGAACTCTGCCCAAAAACCGCCACATTCACCGCAAATAACAGGAGTAATATAATCTTTTTCATGATTTCTATTTTTATTTTGATGAAACAAAGGTAGAACCATAACCTATTGATTTAAAACGAAATAGAAACACCAAACAAGTTTATCGACCAACTGAAAGATTTCATCGACGAACGGGATTTGCTTTAACGAACCGATCATGGAATATTAGGAAGTTTTTTAAGCCAGAACAATTGAAACCGACTATAAAACAAAAGCGATAAGCTTCAGAAAAAAACGCTGTAAACTAATAGCTTACAGCGTTTCTATAATTATTGTTAATCGGTTTTAATCGATCCTTATTTCACTTCTTCGAAGTCTGCATCTTGTACATCATCTGCACTGTTTGCTTGACCTTGAGATTGACCAGCATCTGCACCCTGTGCTTGCTGACCAGCTGCGTACATTTCTTCGGAAGCGGCCATCCAAGCAGCGTCTAGAGCTTCAGTTTTGGTTTTTACAGAATCTAAATCTTTAGCTTCGAAAGCTGTTTTCAATTCAGCAACTGCAGTTTCGATGGCTGTTTTCTTGTCCGCAGACAATTTATCGCCAAATTCTTTCAATTGTTTTTCGGTTTGGAAAATCAATCCGTCCGCTTTATTGAATACTTCAACTTCTTCTTTTTTCTTAGCATCTGCTGCAGAGTTTTCTTCTGCTTCACGCTTCATTCTTTGGATTTCATCGTCAGAAAGTCCTGAACTTGCCTGAATTTTAATGGACTGCTCTTTTCCGGTTCCTTTATCTTTAGCTGACACAGAAAGAATTCCGTTCGCATCGATATCGAAAGTCACCTCGATTTGTGGAACTCCTCTTGGCGCTGGTGGAATATCTGTTAAGTCAAATCTTCCGATTTCTTTGTTATCGTTGAACATTGGTCTTTCTCCCTGCCCTACTCTGATGCTTACAGCCGGCTGATTGTCCGACGCGGTAGAGAACACTTCAGATTTTTTAGTTGGGATGGTTGTGTTGGCTTCAATTAGTTTAGTGAAAACAGAACCCATGGTTTCAATACCCAAAGAAAGTGGAGTAACGTCTAATAAAAGAACATCTTTCACATCTCCAGTTAAAACTCCACCTTGGATTGCTGCACCAATTGCTACAACCTCATCCGGGTTTACTCCTTTTGAAGGTTTTTTACCAAAGAATTTTTCAACTTCTTCTTGGATAATTGGGATTCTTGTAGAACCTCCTACCAAGATTACCTCATCGATATCTGAAATGGTAAGACCTGCATCAGCCAAAGCTTTTTTACAAGGCTCCATTGATCTTCTAACCAAATCTGCTGATAATTGCTCGAATTTCGCTTTTGTTAAGGTTTTCACCAAGTGTTTTGGTCCTGTAGCGGTAGCAGTGATATACGGAAGGTTGATCTCTGTTTGGCTTGAAGATGACAACTCGATTTTTGCTTTTTCCGCAGCTTCCTTCAATCTCTGTAACGCAATTGCGTCAGATTTTAGATCAACACCTTCTTCAGATTTAAATTCATCTGCCATCCAGTTGATGATTACATCATCAAAATCATCACCACCAAGATGGGTATCTCCATTGGTTGATAATACTTCGAAAACTCCGTCACCAAGATCAAGGATAGACACGTCGAAAGTACCACCACCTAAATCGTAAACTGCAATCTTTTGGTCTTTATGATTTTTATCTAAACCATACGCCAATGCTGCAGCGGTAGGCTCATTGATAATTCTTTCAACCGTTAAACCAGCGATTTCACCAGCTTCTTTAGTAGCTTGTCTTTGCGCATCGTTAAAGTATGCAGGAACGGTGATAACCGCTCTGGTTACTTCTTGTCCCAAATAATCTTCTGCAGTTTTCTTCATTTTCTGAAGAATCATTGCAGAAATTTCTTGCGGGGTATATTCTCTGTCGTCGATTTTTACTTTTACAGTATCGTTCGGTCCGCTTACCACTTGGTAAGGAACTCTAGAAACTTCTTTAGCATCATCTTTAAAGTGGGTACCGATAAATCTTTTGATCGAATATACGGTTTTGGTAGGGTTGGTTACTGCTTGTCTTTTTGCAGGATCTCCTACTTTTCTTTCACCATCTTCGGTGAAGGCAACAATTGAAGGTGTGGTTCTTTTACCTTCAGCATTAGGAATTACAACAGGGTCTTTTCCCTCCATTACAGCAACACAAGAGTTGGTTGTTCCTAAATCGATTCCAATTATTTTACTCATAGTATGTATATTTTTGTTTTTTAAATTTTATTTGCAGTGGTTTTCTCCAATTTTGTACCAAGGAAAAAAGTGTGACAAATTGACATTTATTTTCTAAAATATTGGGGTCATTCGTAAAACAACATAAAAAAGATGAAGACCCAGTGACTCCCATGCCGAATGTTGATAACCGCCGTATGATTACAGTCATAAAGCAATGATGATCCCGATCATAAAAAAACTCCTTACGATATACAAAAGCTGTAAGGAGTTTTTTATGAAAAGTAAAATTTAAAAGGACTTATTTCTTCAACGTCAAAATATACTCAACCATTTTTTTTGCATTTTCTTTACTCATACCTGCGTGCGGGGTCATTGGGATTTCGCCCCAGTTCCCTTTACCGCCGTCGATTATTTTGTTTGCCAGCATCTCAATATCGTTCTCGGTATATTTATCGGCAACTTCCTGGTAAGAGGGGCCTACGAGGCGGGCATCCGTTTTATGGCAGGTAAGGCAATCCATCCCTTCAATAAGCGCCAGGCCTTCATGTTTTCCGGCAGCTGCGGAATCTACCGCTTTCACAGTGGGTTCTTCCAGCATTACATTACTTTCTTTCGCAGAATCAATCGGCTTTTTACTGCAGGAAGCCGCCATAACCAGTACACAAATCATTACGTATTTCTTCATATTGCTAAATTTTTAACAAAATTATTTTTTATTCCTTAAACATATTCTACAAATTTGACGATAAAAGTCATATAAACCGTATGACTCTGATCATACTTGCATGAGGGCAAATGTTCCTACTTTTGAGTAAACAAAAATCAATTAAATTATGTACACACTTAAAACAATGGCACTTTCAGTGCTCACTTTGGCACTTTTCTCCTGCGGAGGGGATAAAAAAACAGATTCTATTCCTACAGCAACCACCACCGAAACTACCGCTACCACTACAGAAGCTCCTGCTGCATCAGGAACCAGCGCGTATGATCCTAAAAGAGGTTTAGGGCCACATGAAAACGTAGATGTAAGCAAATTTGATCCTGCTATGGCTGCTGCCGGCAAAAAGATCGCTGAAGTGAAATGTACTTCATGCCATAAACCAACAGAAGAAAAATTAGTGGGTCCAGGCTGGAAAGGTGTTACCAAAAGACAAACTCCGGAGTGGATCATGAACTTCATCAGCAATCCTGACCCAATGATCGACGTGGACCCAGAATTACAGAAACAGCTTGAGCTTTGTTTGGTAAGAATGCCAAATCAGGGGCTTAATGATACTGAAGCCAGAGAAATACTGGAATATATGCGCGAGATTGACGGTGCAAAATAATTTCTGAGAAGAAAAATTTTTTAATCAAATATATATGAAAAGTCTTAAATTATTGGGGCTCTCTGCCATTGTTGCCGTAACAGCGCTGACAGGTTGCAAACCAAAAGGTACTGAGACCGCCGTAAGTGGCGACGCTGCACAAAAAGTTTACGTTGCTCCCGGCAAGTACGATGAGTTTTACAACTTCGTGAGTGGCGGTTTCAACGGGCAGGTAAACGTATATGGCTTGCCAAGCGGAAGATTACTGAAGGTACTTCCCGTTTTCTCCGTTAATCCGGAAAACGGATACGGATACAGCGAAGAAACCAAACCTATGCTCGAAACTTCTCACGGTTTTATTCCTTGGGATGACCAGCACCACCTTTCCCTTTCGCAAACCAATGCGGAAGTGGACGGAAGATGGCTTTTTGCTAACGCAAACAATACTCCGCGCGTGGCAAGAATTGATTTAAAAACATTCAAAACTGTTGAAATTCTGGAGTTGCCAAACTCTGCAGGGAATCACTCTTCACCATTCCTTACGGAAAATACAGAGTATGTAGTTGCAGGAACCCGTTTTGCAGTTCCTACAGATGATGCCAACGGCGACGTTCCGATTGATTCATTCAAAGAAAACTTCAAAGGAGTACTTTCATTTATCGGAATCGATCAGCAAACCGGCGGTATGGATCTTTCTTTTCAGATTGAAGCTCCGGGGATCAACTTTGACCTTTCACATGCCGGCAAGAAAAAATCAGGTGACTGGTTCTTCTTCTCCTGCTACAACTCGGAAAAAGCCAATACGCTGCTGGAGGTAAATGCTTCGCAGAACGACAAAGACTTCATTATGGCAGTGAACTGGAAAAAAGCTGCTGAACTGGTGAAAGCCGGAAAAGGAAGAAAAGTAACCACAGAATATGCGCACAATAAATGGGATGAGAGTACCCACAGCGCAACTTCTACCATGAAAAAAGAAGTGGTTGTACTTTCTGTTGAAGATATGAAAGATGCTATGTTCATGATTCCTTGTCCTAAATCTCCACACGGATGTGACGTTGACCCAACTGGTGAATACATTATTGGTTCAGGTAAACTTGCAGCACTTATCCCAGTATTCAGTTTCGACAAAATGATTAAAGCGATTGCTGACAAAAATTTTGCTGGAGAATACGATGGTGTACAGGTTATTAAATACGAAGCTGCTTTGCACGGTGAGGTTCAGAAACCAGGTTTAGGCCCACTCCACACAGAGTTTGACGGAAAAGGAAATGCCTACACTTCGATGTTCGTTTCTTCTGAAGTTGTGAAATGGAATATTAAAGACCTTAAGGTTCTTGACAGACAGCCAACATTCTACTCTGTAGGACATTTAATGATCCCTGGCGGTGACTCCGGGAAACCTTTCGGGAAATACCTTGTAGCGTACAACAAAATTACCAAAGACCGTTATTTACCTACAGGTCCGGAACTGGCACAGTCTGCACAGCTCTACGACATCAGTGGCGATAAAATGAAACTGCTGCTGGATTATCCAACATTTGGCGAGCCGCATTATGCCCAGGCTTTACCAGGCGAGATGCTTTCTAAAAACCAGGTAAAATTCTTTAAAATTGCCGATAACAAGCACCCTTATGTAACCAAAGGAGAAGCGGAAAGTAAGGTGGTAAGAGAAGGAAATAAAGTACATGTTTACATGACCTCTATCCGGTCTCACTTTGCTCCGGATAATATTGAAGGCATCAGGGTTGGGGATGAAGTTTACTTCCATGTAACCAATCTTGAGCAGGACTGGGATGTACCTCACGGTTTCGCCATCAAAGGAAACGAGAATGCCGAACTGCTGATTATGCCGGGAGAAACCTGCACCCTGAAATGGGTTCCGAAAAAACCGGGCATGTACCCAATGTACTGTACCGACTTCTGTAGTGCACTTCACCAGGAAATGCAGGGATATGTAAGAGTATCACCCGCCGGAAGCAACACGCCGCTTATCTATTCACTGAATAATAAGAAGGATAATGCCCAGGGGCCTGTAAAAGAAGGAGAAACAAAATAAATTCAGAAATAAAGGGCAGATATTTCTGCCCTTTTTTAATTTTAAAAATAATGAAAACTCAATCCCTAAATAATTTAACAAGAGTTTTACTGGTAGTGTGCGGGATTGCACTTGTGGTTTCTATTTTTGTACCCCTATGGTCCATTTATCTCGAAGCCCCGCAATATCCTGAAGGTTTAGCCATGTATCTCTGGGCGAATAAAATTACCGGAGAATATGAGATCATCAACGGACTGAACCACTATATCGGCATGAAAACCATTCATCCCGAAGATTTCTGGGAATTCAAAGTACTTCCGTATGCACTTTCCTTTTTTGCCCTTCTATGCTTCCTGGCAGCCTGGCTGAACAAAAAAACCTGGCTTTATATTGCTGCGGTTCTGTTTATGATTTTCGGTATAGCATTTATGGTCGATTTCTGGCTTTGGGAATACGATTACGGCCACAACCTTGATCCGAATGCAGCCATCGTAGTTCCGGGAATGTCTTATCAGCCACCATTAATCGGATTTAAGCAGTTACTGAACTTCGGTGCTTACTCTTACCCCAACATCGGCGGAGGAATTATGTTTGGCGTAGCACTAATTTTGGCTATCTTAGCATTTATAGAGTTCAGAAAAACCAAAAACCCCAAACGTAATTAGTTCAGAAAGAAACTATAAAATTTAATTCAAAACACTATGAATTTCTCAAAACCTCTTATTCTTGCCGCATCAGTCCTGGCCATTATGTCCTGCCAGAAAAGCGGTCCGCAAGACTTCAACCTTGGTAAAGACCAGTGCGATAACTGCCGGATGACCATTACTGATCTGAAATATGCCACCCAGCTTATTACCGAGAAAGGGCGGGCCTATAAATTTGATGACATCATGTGTATGAACATGTACGAAAGCTCAAACCCTGATAAGGCAACCAACGCCAAGACCTATGTTATCGATTTCCCTTCCGGTAAATTCCTGGAAAAAGCTAAAGCTACCTTCATCAAAGGCGGCAGCATAAAATCCCCAATGGGCGGAAACACACAGGCTTATCAGGACAAAGCAGCCGCACAGAAAGCTGCTGCCACGCTTGGAGCCAGTTTAACCAAATAAAGAATTATGTTCAGATTAATGTTTCTTTTTTTTCCTGTACTCATATTTTCGAATATTCTGAAAGTGGGAAAAAACGAACAGTTTAAAACCATTAAACACGCTGTCGCCGCATCAAAAAGTGGCGACAGTATTTTAGTGGAAAGCGGGGTTTACAAAGAAGGCAACCTCAGCATTACGCATCCTTTAGCACTTATCGGTATCGGCCGCCCGGTACTCGATGGTGAAATGAAGTATGAAATTCTCTCTTTCCGTGCCAATAACATTGTGTTAAAAGGCTTCAAAATCATCAATTCCGGGGAAGACGAAATTAAAAACATCGGTGCGGTGAGACTTTACGACAGCCATTATTCCACCATCGAAAACAATATCTTCGAAAACAACTATTTCGGCATCTATATACAACGCGGTTACCGCTGTATGATCCGTAATAATAAAATCACTTCAACACGGGCCACTTCACAGGAAGGAATTGGTGACGGAATCCACGCCTGGGTAAGCGAGGAAATCTGGATCAAAAACAATTATATTGAGGGTCACAAAGACGGCATTTACCTCGAAAAAGTTATTAAATCATACATTTACCGCAACTACTCTAAAAAAAATCTAAGATATGGCCTGCACTTTATGTCATCGAATGATGATGTGTATGTGGGCAATACCTTCGATAACAATAACGCAGGTGTGGCAGTAATGTACAGTAATAACGTGGGAATGGTCGCCAACAATTTCATCAACAACTGGGGCGACGCGAACTACGGCCTGCTGTTGAAAGACATCAGTTTCAGTAAAATAAAACATAACCGATTCCAGAACAATACAACGGCCATCTTTCTCGATGGCGCCACGAAAATCGACCTTTTCAAAAATGATTTTGAGGACAACGGCTGGGCAATGAAAATCAATTCCAACTGTATGGAAAACCGGGTGATGAACAATAACTTTATCAACAACACCTTTGATGTATCCACGAGCGGAACTATGGCCATGAATGATTTTAAAAAGAATTTCTGGGACAAATATGAAGGTTATGACATGGATAAAGACAAAGTGGGCGACGTGCCTTTTCATCCTTTGAGTTTATATGCCGTGCTGGTAGAGAATAATCCATCGATTATGTTACTTTTTAAAACCTTTTTTGTGGATTTACTCGATAAAACTGAAAAAATAATTCCCAGTCTTACGCCTGAAAATTTTGTGGACGAGCAGCCGCTGATGAAGAAAGTCGAATTATAAAAATGAAATACGAAGTTTGAAGTCCGCAGTTTGAAGTCGGAAGTTTGGAGCTTCCCATTTCCCTCCAAATATAGAATTATGATAGAAGTAAAAAATTTAACCAAGAAATTCGGCAAATTCACCGCTCTGGATGACCTGAATCTGAGTTTTACGAACAGTAAATCCATTGCCCTCATCGGCCCGAACGGCTGCGGGAAAACTACATTGATTAAATCGATTTTAGGACTCAACGTCATAGAGACCGGTGATATTCTGGTGGACGGAAAAAGTGTGAAGGACGATTATCTTTACCGAAAAGACATCGGCTATATGCCACAGATCGGCCGCTATCCGGAAAACATGAGCATCGGACAAACCATCAGAATGATTAAGGATACGCGGAAAATATCCGAAACCCATCTCGATACCGAACTTCTGGAAAACTTCGAACTGGAAAAAATGTACGACAAGAAAATGGGTACGCTTTCCGGAGGTACGACACAGAAAGTGAGCGCCGTACTGGCATTTATGTTCGATCCGAAAGTCATTATCCTGGATGAACCTACAGCCGGACTGGATCCTTTGGCTTCCGAAATCCTTAAAAATAAAATCATCAAAGAAAAAAACAGAGGCAAACTCATCATCATCACCTCGCATCTTCTGAGTGAGCTGGATGATATTGTGAGCGAAATTGTTTTTATGAATGAAGGCAAAATTATCGTTCAGCAATCGGTAACCGACCTGATGACCGAAAGAAAATCAGAAAAAATATCAGAATCCATCATCAGCATCCTAAAAGAAATGAAAAAATGAACAAGATCGCACGCTTTATACTTTTTGATATTTTAAAAAATAAGATTGTAATTTTCTATACCATTTTACTTTTCATTATTTCCTGGTCGGTTCTCGGCCTCGAAAGCAATTATACCAAAGCTACACTGAGTTTGCTGAATGTGGTACTTTTGGTAGTTCCTTTAGTCAGCATTATTTTTTCGACCATTTATGTTTACAACAGCAGCCAGTTTATCGAACTGCTCCTGAGCCAGCCGGTGCCGCGGGTAAAGGTTTGGTTTAATATTTTTTTGGGACTTTCCACGGCTTTGGTTCTGGCGTTTCTGCTGGGATGCGGCATTCCGATTCTGCTCTATTCGTCGATTGAAACAGGATTTTCGCTCATTATTATGGGTATTTTACTCTCGGTGATTTTTACTTCATTTGCGATGCTCTCGGCCATTATCAGCCGCGACCGTGCGAAGGGAATCGGAATCTCGATTTTCATCTGGATGTTTTTCAGCATTATTTATGACGGAATTCTGCTCGTTCTTATGTTCCAGTTCGCCGATTATCCTATTGAAGGAATCATGGCCACACTTGCAGGTCTCAATCCGGTGGGGCTTTCGAGAATTTTCGTTTTGCTTCAGCTGGATATTTCAGCGATGCTGGGTTACTCGGGAGCTGTATTTCAAAAAGTTTTCGGATCAGGCGGCGGCATGGGAATCTCGATGCTGATTCTGATGATCTGGGCAACGGTTCCATTTGTACTTTCTTTGATAAAATTCAATAAAAAAGACCTTTAATTATTTATTAAATACCGCTTTTTCGTTGTGGTGACAAATATCACAATTACAGACACTTGCATATGACCACAGTCATATCCCGCAGTTCATTTTTATGCGTACTTTTAATAAAAATTAAGCAATGAAAAAATCGATTATCATTTTAGGCCTGGTTGGTTTTGCCCTGGTGTCGTGTAAGAAGAATGAAACGACCACGACAGATTCTGCTGCAACGACCGAAGCCGTAGGACAGGGACAGGAAGCTGTAGTGGATGATGACTCCAACCCGACTGTGGTACAGCTCGCAGCAAAAAACCCGGATTTATCAACCCTGGTTACCGCCGTGAAGGCGGCAAATCTCACGACCTCACTCAGCAATGCAGGTCCGTTTACGGTATTCGCTCCGCTAAATTCTGCGTTCGACAAACTTCCTGCAGGCACTGTAGATGGTCTTTTGAAACCAGATCAGGCTGATGCATTATCTGATGTTCTTGGATATCATACTTATGTTGGGGTGATTAAAGAAGAAAATATGACCGACGGACAAAGTTTAGGAATGGTAAACGGAAAAAATATTACGATAACAATAGTAGACGGGAAGCCTGTAATCAACGGAAAAGCAAAAATTGTAGCCACAGTTCCTGCTTCTAACGGTATTGTGTATGCGATTGACGAAGTACTGCTGCCCGAAAAGTAAATTCTAAGTTTGTTAAATTTAATTGTAGAAATGGCTCTCAAAAATATTTTGAAAGCCATTTTTGTTAATAAAAGTATCTGTTTTTAATGCTGCTTTTTCGTCTTTAAGTTTACAAAGATGAGGAGCAGCGCAATAAAAATAAGTAAAGAAATGTACAGCAGGAAATGGTTTGCATAAGGAATCGAAATATATTTTATCGAAAAAATGCCCATCAGTCCCAGAAGAAATTCATTAAGGAAAATACCTAAAAGAAAAAGTTTAAGACCCAACAGCAGCGGTTTGGAAATGGTGAAGAAATTGGTTGCCAGAATCTCGTTCACCAAAAATGTTGCAATACACATCAGCAGCACCAAATGCAGATAAGCGATCACTACATTACGGAATCCGAAAGCAAACTGGTTTACCGCAGGAATATTGGAGCCCAACTGCAGCGCAATTTTCACTGCAAATGCAAATCCCACGAAAAGAAGTACAAACCTGTGCATCGGCGACCATTTCACCACCAGATTCGACCAACTTTTTTTTACAAAATCATAAATCATTACGGCCCCTGCAGTTTGGCCCAGCGTCGCTATAACAATCAGAGTAAACACGGCAGCCGGCAGCTTCATCCATAAAACCGAAAGCCCTACGCCGATGAAACAGCCAAGAAACATCAGCCAGAACAGCAATTTATCTTTCTTTTCAGAAATAGGCGATCCGGCTTCTTTCATCGAATAGAGTAAAAGACCGATACAGGAAAATATAAAGAATCCGTTATACTGAAAATGCAGAAAGTAATATTCTGAGGCCAGGTAAAGATCCTGGTTTATATTTTTAGAACTCATCATGTAGGCCAGGTTGAAAACGCCTGCCGACGAAATCACCGCAAAAAACAATCCTGCAAGGAACCAGATTTTTGAAGCATCCTGAATTTTCATGGAATCTCTGATGAAGAAATAACAGAATACAAAACTGGTAAGCAACGCTGCTGTAGAAGCTGCAATCGACGCCCAGAAATAACCGCCGTAGATGAACGTACCGAGCATTGCAAAAGATGCGGCAAGGTTAATAACGATTAAATATTCATACTTTCTGAGCTTAACCAAAGGATTTACTTTACTTATATAGTGCATGATCAATACATACAGCACGTTGGTAATCCAGCCATAAAAAGCGAAGTGCGAATGCGCATCCTGCAAATGTTTCTGGTCCAGAAAAGGGAGAGAATAAAGGATTTTATAACGCATGATGACACCCAAAAGCGCTACCAAAAAGAAATTGAAAACTGAAAATTTCAGCCAGAAACTGCGTTGCATCAATAATAAATTTTATGGTTAATGAGTTGTATTTTATCTTCTCGTTCCATTTTTTTAACCGTTCGGATTACCGTTTCAATCGCCAGTCCGGTAGAGTTTGCCATTTCTTTCCTGGTAACGTCGATAATAGTTTTTTCATCGGGTTCAATGCCAATATTTCTTTTATGGATATTTAGAAAATTTAAAATTCTTTCGTGAGGACACTGGTGAACGATCGATTTGAGTCTCAGGGTTTTATCGTAGGCTTTTTTGGCCACCTCTTTGGTAAATTCAAAAAGAATTTCAGGATTCTCGAGCATAAATTTTTTATAAAGACTTTGACTGAAACTGAAAATTTCTGCACTTTCACTGGCGATCACCGCATTGGCGGGATATCTTTCAGAGAGCAGAAATGGCGGTTCGCCGAGAAACTGGTGGTCGTTCACCTTATTTATTAAAAATTCTTTCCCGTCGGAATCGGAGTTAAATATCCTTATTTCACCCTCTGTAAGATAATAAAGGTTCAATGCAATTTGATCCTCCCGGAAAAGAGTGTCCCTTTTTTTAAGATAAATGACAGGAACCTTGTTTTTTAACAAAATTTCTCGTGTAAACATAGGCAAAGTTTGTCTCAAATTTAACGAAAATTTATCATTCTGCCTACGGTAAGACCGGTAAAAGTGAGCGAAAATTACCTATTTTTGAGGAAAATACAGTAAGTTTTATGGCGAATCAGTTTAATCCGAGAGATGTTACCTGGCTTTCATTCAATGAGCGCGTTTTGCAGGAAGCGATGGACGGAAACGTTCCGCTTCACCTGCGCATCCGTTTTCTGGGCATCTTTTCAAACAATCTTGATGAGTTTTTCCGCGTGCGTGTTGCTGGTTTAAAGCGCGCTATGGATTTTAAAGATAAATTCATTACAGAATCCTTCTATCAAGCCCCAACAAAAATCCTGCAGCAGATTAACGAAATTGTAATCCATCAGCAACAGAATTTCGATAAAACCTGGCGAAAAATCCAAATCGAAATGGCGGAACAGAAAGTTTTCATCCGGACGGCAAAAAATCTTTCCCCGGCGCAGGAGCGTTTCGTAAAGGAGTATTTTGATGAGGTGGTTGAAAGTAACGTGATCCCCATTTTGCTTCATGAAAATGTGCCTATGCCCTATCTCCGCGACAAATCACTGTATCTGGGCGTGGCAATGAGAAAGAAAGAATTTCAGTACGAAAGCAAATTTGCCATTATTGAAATTCCTTCCCGGGCGGTGGGACGCTTTGTGCTGCTGCCGTCCGAGGATAAAGCGGAGAAAAACGTAATGCTTCTGGAAGATGTAATTATTTATAACCTTCCGCATATTTTCTCCTATTTCGGGTATACTGATTTTGAAGCGCACTGCTTTAAAGTAACCAAAGATGCGGAATTCGATTTAGATAACGATATCAAAACCACGCTTGCAGAAAAAATTGAGAAAGGCATTAAATCGCGAAGAAAAGGAAAGCCTACGCGGTTTGTTTTCGATAAGGATATGGATAAAGCCCTGCTCGAATTTCTGATCCGTAAACTTCATTTAAGCAAAAAAGACAGTATAATTCCTGGCGGCAAAATACACAACTTCCGGCATTTTATGGACTTTCCCGATGTCTTTAAAATGTACCGGAAACCAGAGGAACGCAATTCTTTTGACCACGCGATGTTTATCGGACAAAGAGTTACGGATGTGATTCAGAAAACCGATGTTCTGCTCACCTTTCCGTATCACCGGTATACGCCGGTCATTGATTTACTCCGCGAATCGGCGATGGATCCCGAAGTAAAATCGATACAGATCACGGCCTACCGATTGGCAAGCCAGTCGAAAATCGTGAATGCCCTCATCAACGCAGTAAGAAATGGCAAGGAAGTTACGGTAATGCTGGAACTTCGCGCAAGATTCGACGAAGAAAGCAATCTGGAATGGAAAGAAATCCTGGAGCAGGAAGGTGTAAAAGTTCTCTTCGGGATTCCGAATAAAAAAGTTCACGCAAAACTCTGCATCATCAAGAAAAGATCGCACAACAAAACCGTTCAGTATGGCTTTGTAAGCACAGGAAACTTCAACGAAAAAACGGCAAAAATATACGGCGACCATCTGCTGATGACTTCGGACCGCGGAATTATGGCCGACATCAATAAAGTTTTCAATGTATTGAGAAAACCTAAAGAAGACATTCTGCCCGCCCTGAAATCCTGTAAAAATCTACTGCTCTGTCCTCAGTTTATGCGCGAAAAAACAATGCAGCATATCGACAAAGAGATTGAAGAAGCAAAGGCAAACCGCCATGCAGAAATGATTATTAAAGTGAATTCTTTAAGCGACCGCGCCCTGATTCAGAAGATTTACGAGGCAGCAAATGCCGGAGTTATCTGTAGGCTGATCGTTCGTGGAATTTACTGTGCTGTGAACCAGAAACAGTTTAAGAAAAAAATTCAGGCCATCAGCATTGTGGATGAATATCTGGAACACGCCAGAGTCATGTATTTTTACAGCAAAGGAAACGAAGATATTTATATTTCTTCGGCCGACTGGATGACGCGGAACCTGGATTACCGAATTGAAGCGGCGGCTAAAGTCACCCAGAAAAATTTAAAGAAAGAAATTAAAGACATGCTCGATATTCAGCTCAGCGATAACGTAAAAGCCAGAATTCTGGATAAAAAACTGCGCAACGAATATGTAAAAACCGGCACAAAAGAAATCCGCTCTCAGGTGGAAACCTATCATTACCTCAAGAGTTTATCGGCCAAATCCTAACACCACTTTCTCATTCTTGTAGGTACAGGATTAAAAATGTACCTTTGCTCAGCTTTTGGAAAAGGGAATCACGTGAAATCCGTGAACTGTCCCCGCAACTGTAAATCACATAAAAAATTGTTTCAATACAAAACCACTGGAAACGGGAAGGTGAAACAATGTGAAAGTCAGGAGACCTTGCCTAAAGTTTAACAACAAAAACGCTTTCGGAGGAAAAGCCTGATATATGAATAAAAAATATCTTTTCTCAGCAATACTGCTTTGCAGCTCTATTCTTTTACTGGCACAGGAGCACGCAATAGATACTGTTTTTGTATTTGACAATCAATTGGATAACTCCAGAAAAGTTCAGAAAATATCAAAACTCAAGAAAGAAGATTTACTCAAAAACACCACCAATCTTTCCGAGGTTCTCCGTTTTCAATCGCCCGTTAATATTAAAGAAAACGGCCGGGGAATGGTTTCTTCGCCCTCTTTCCGTGGAACGACCGCACAGCAAACTGCTTTCATCTGGAATGGAATTAATGTGAATTCCCCTTTTTTAGGTCAGGGCGACATCAATAATCTGAATCTGCTCGGGTACGATCAGTTAGAAATAAAATCTGGTGGCGGAAGCGTGATTTACGGAAGTGCGGCAATTGGCGGAACAATTCACCTAAACAATGAACTGACTTTTAACAAAGGTTTCCGCCAGTCTCTTTTTATGGAATATGGCTCTTTTGAGACAGTTAATACCTTGCTGAAATCATCTTATAGCGATGAAATCCTAAGCGTGAAATTTAGCGGAAATTATTCTGAAAGCAAGAATTACTACGAAGTTCCGGAGAAAAATTATCAAAACATCAACGGACAGTATCAAAATAAAAATTTCAATCTCGGTGTTGCCTATAAAATCGGTTCGGGAAATACCCTTGCCTGGCAAACCCAGCACTTTAGCGGTTCACAGCATTATCCCACTACAGAATTTGGTTCCAGATCCAAATATCATTCCGATAGCTTCCGAAGCACGCTGAGCTGGAATTTTAAATCAAAAAAAATTCAGAACATTTTACGACTGGCTTATCTGGAAGATGAATTTCAGTATTTCAGTACGATAGAAAAGCCTAAAAGCAGCGGCGGAACAAGCGAAGTTTCTTTGCTGAAAAACGATTTCAACTATTCCATTAATGAGGATTTTGCCCTGAATATCATTACCGATTATCAACTCAATAAAGGTAAAGGTTACCAATCCGGAATTACGGATGTCGTACGAAACGCCGGTGCTTTTGCCGCATTATTGCGATGGAGTCCTCACCAAAAATATTATTTCGAGGCGGGAATAAAGAAAGATATCGTTGAAAATCTGGAAACTCCCATTTTATTTTCATTATCTGGCCGCCACGTCGTAAACCGTTGGTATTCATTAATTTTCAATTTATCTAAAAACTTCAGATATCCTTCTTTTAATGATTTATACTGGCAACCGGGCGGAAATCCAGATTTGAAATCGGAAATTGCACATCAGGTTGAACTCGGCAATAATTTCAAATACAGAAATCTCTCCTTAAACCTGTCTCCCTATTATCTGCGAATAAAAAATATGATCCAATGGGTTCCGGGTTCCCTCGGATACTGGGTTCCGGTCAACACTTCAGAAGTAGAATCTTTTGGCCTCGAGTCTCAGCTTGAATTAAAGAAAACCTTTGGTCAACATTCTGCAAAAATGAGTGTAGGATATGTGTTCACCCACTCGATCAATAAAGAGACCGGGAATCTCATGACCTACGTACCGAAACATAAAGTTTTCGGAAATGCAAGTTACCGCTACCGTTCTGCCGAATTATATGCACAGGCAATGTTTACCGGCCTCACCTACACCACCACTGATGAAGAAAAATCTTCTGCCATCCCATCCTATTTTGTGATGAATACCGGAATAAATTTCTGTGTTCTGAAAAACCAGCAGTTGGGAATTAAAATCAACAATCTCTGGGATCAGGTATATGAAACTTCAGCATATTATCCGATGCCTAAAAGAAATTACAGCATTCAGTTACTGATTAACTTTTAATTAAATATATAAAAAAATGAAATTATCAAAGATTTTAGCTTCGGCTTTTGCCTTTACGTTATTGTTCAATATTTCCTGCCGAAATGAAGATCCTGTCGTGGAAGTTCCGAAAGGCGCTTATGAAAACGGGATTCTAATTGCAAATGAAGGAGGATTCTCAACCCCTACTGCATCGGTAACGTTTTTGCCGAACGATCTTTCAGCTCAGGAAGACAATATTTACGGTAAAAACAACAATAACGAAAACTTAGGAAATGTATTCCAAAGCATCGGCTTTAAAAATGATAATGCGTTTTTGGTACTGAATGTTCCAAACAAAATTGAAGTCGTAAACCGATATACTTTCAAAAAAACCGCTACGATTTCTGCCAATCTTGAGCAACCCCGTTACATTGCTTTCACAGGAAATTACACCTACGTGACCAATAATAACTTTTATGATGTTATGAAACTGAATATTTACGACGCCGGCAACAGCTTTGTGAAAAGCATTAGTTTCGACCGTTATGCCGAAAAAGTAGTTGCTTCCGATGGCTTTGTATATGTACAAACCGATGGAATTACTTATGACAGCAACTACAACGAATTGCCAACCGGACATACCATCACCAGAATAAACCCTTCAAGTAACCAGGTGGATAAAACCATCACGCTAACCGACAATGGCGCAATTCGTGACATGATTGCTGACGAAAATACGGTATATGTTTTATCATCAGATAACAACCAGACCTACCTTTACAAAATAACGGCAAAAACGGCAACCGTGGAACAAATTGCTTTACCCGGAATTACCAATGCGGCAAAACTTGCGATAGAAAACAATAAAATCTATTTTGTAACAGCGGCGAAACAGCTGTATTCAATGAACGGAAATACTGTAGTTCCTATGTTCGGTTTTGAAACCAGAAACATTTATGGATTTAATGTAATTGACGGAAAAGTATATATTGCAGATCCTTCTTTCTCAGCCAACAGTATTACCAGAGTTTATAACACTTCCGGAACGTTACTCAAAACCCTTACTACCGGGATCGGGACCAATGGTTTCTACAAAAACTAAATTTTTTTCAAAACGGTGTCAAGGTCTTTACTTTGACACCGCTTTTTTTTAAGCAGGTTTCAATCCTAAAATCTGCGCCTCTCTGATGACGAAATTTCGGGCTTCAACTTTATCGTTGGCAATTTCGCCTTCCAGAATCGCTTCCTTTACTTTTTCCTTCAAAATCCCGATTTCTCTTCCGGGTTTCAGGTTGAAAAGTTCCATAATTTCCTCTCCGGAAATCGGCGGCTGAAAATTCCTGACCTGATCTTTCTCTTCCACTTCTTTAATTTTCTGGGCAACATATTCAAAATTTTTCTTGAATTTCTGCTGTTTTGAAGAATTTTTAGTGGTAATATCGGCCTTGCACAGCGTGAAAAGATCTTCCAGATCCTCACCGGAATCAAAAAGCAGTCTCCGCAGCGCCGAATCTGAAGTTCCGTCATCGATTAAAGAAATAGGACGCGACGAAAGCTTCACGAGTTTCTGCACATACTTCATGTCGCTTCCCAAAGGCAGTTTCAGCCGGTGGAAAAGACTTTTCACCATTTTGGACCCCAGAAATTCATGTCCGTAAAAAGTCCAGCCAATGCCTTCCACAAATTTTTTGGTTGGCGCTTTTCCGATGTCGTGAAGAAGGGCGGCCCAGCGCAGCCAAAGGTTTTGGGTGTTTTTGGAAATATTGTCGACCACTTCCAGGGTGTGCCAGAAATTGTCTTTATGGGTCTGCCCTTCCACTTCTTCAATGCCGCGTAAGGCAGTGAGTTCCGGCATCACCAAAGGCAAAATACCGGTTTCTTCCATTAGTTTTAAACCAACAGAAGGTTTTTCCGAAAGCATTATTTTATTGAATTCGACCATAATTCTTTCCATGGAAACGATTTTGATTCTTTCGGCTTCTTTTTTTATGGCGTGAAGTGAATTTTCTTCGATTTTAAAATCCAGTGTAGATGCAAACCGGATCGCGCGCATCATCCGCAAAGGATCATCCGAATAGGTTTGGCTGGGCTCCAGAGGCGTTCTGATGATTTTATTTTCAATATCAGAAATTCCGTTGAAAGGATCAATCAATTCTCCGAAGTTTGCTTTATTAAGAGAAATGGCGAGCGCGTTGATGGTAAAGTCGCGACGTTTTTGGTCGTCTTCCAGCGTGCCGGTTTCTACGGAAGGCTTCCGCGAATCTTCGGCATAACTTTCTTTCCGTGCCCCTACGAATTCCAGATCCAACCCTTCATGTTTGAACATTGCCGTTCCGTAATTTTTGAAGACTGAAACTTTTAATTTTGGGTTGATTGCCTGGGCTACTGCTTTCGCCAGATCCATCCCGTTACTTTCGGTAACGAAATCGATATCTGTTGGCACTTTCCTTTTCATCAGCAGATCGCGGACGTATCCGCCGACAATAAAAAGTGTCTGGTGATTACTTTCTGCGACTTCAGAAATGATTTTAAATAATTTGAAATTTTGATTTTGAGTAAGATTAATCAGCATAGCAGGAATTCCGGACCCGGAAAATTTTTGCAAAGATAGCAAAATAGCAAAACCTGCATTTCTGCAGATTTATTTTATTGTATCTTATTATTTTCATCGAGAAGCCAGTCATCGATTTCGTCTTCAAGGTAAGAAGTCTGAAGTTTGATGGCATCCAGAAAATCATCTGGAATATTTGAAACGTCTGTATTCTCCAGATTCCATAGCTCGTCGCTCATTGATTCATATTCTGAGTAAATTCTTTTGAAACGCGGGCTTTTCTGCTCTAATTCCTCTATTTTTTTCTTTTGAGGATTGAATTTTCTGTAGGGTCTGGAAGGATTCATGGAAATGTTTATTTTTTAGTTTTAAACTGTAAAATATCAATCAAATACGTATATTCAGATAAAATAAACATTCCAATACTGTTTGAAAATGAAAAATTTATCAGATTGTCAGTCGCTTTTCAGAAATTAAAATTAGTCATAAAATTGAAACAAAAAAATTTTTTAACAAGAATTTCTTATTGTTTAACATATAGTTATAAATTTGCAGACACGCTTTTTTATGAAAGAACTTTTACTGAAACAGAAACAGGTTGCGTTTTTCATTATTGCCGGTGGTTTGAGCGCAATAATGGAGATTGGTTCTTTTAAAGTCTTTAGTATTTATATTCCATTGGTTTTTCCTGGCGAGTATAATTACCACGGAATTTACTTCCCACTGAGTAATATTTTCTCTACTGCATGTGGAATTATTACGAACTATTTTTTAAGTATCTGGTTTGTTTTTGTTCGTGGGAAACACTCCAAAAAAAGAGAATTTGCTTACTTTATGGGTGTTTCTTTTCTATCAACAATCTTAAGTTTAACATTTTTCCAGATTTTCTTCAGCTTTATCTTCATTGATCACCTTGATCTGGGATTCTTTGTAGTCAGCCAGGAAATGTTGAGTAAAATTTCGGCTATTCTTTTGGTTTCAGTTTTAAATTATACCGTTAAGAAAAATTTTATTTTTAATGGCTAGAAAAAATTTAAGTTTGATGTTGTAACTGTAGATTACTGAAAACCGATTTCTCCAATGAAGAAAATCCTTAATTATATCTGGCGTGGCTGGATGATTGTGCTGGGTGCCGTGCTCACCATCAGTTTAGGAATTCCTGTACTGGTTCTTTCAATCCGCAAAGAGCATTATAAATATGCATACAAATTCATCAGGATTTGGTGTTACGGAATGTTTTACGGAATGGGATTCCGATATGATCTTAAAAAACTGACCGACAAAAAAATCGATAGAAACACGCAATACGTCTTTATTTCGAATCATACTTCGATTATGGATGTAATGCTACCGTGTATTCTGATGCCTCATCATCCGCTGTGCTACGTTGGCAAGAAAGAACTCGTAAAAATCCCGATTTTCGGCATTATTTATAAAAGAATCTGTGTCATGGTAGACCGCAGTTCGGCCAAGAGCCGGGCAGATGTATACCGCCGCTGCGCTGAAAGAATGGAGGAAGGCGACAGTATCGTGATTTTTCCTGAAGGCGGGGTTCCCGATGATACCTCCGTCATTCTCGACAGTTTTAAAGATGGTGCGTTTACTTTAGCTTCCAAACATCAGTCTCCGCTCCTTGTTTTTACGTTTGTGGGACTGAAGGAAATGTTTCCCTTTGATGCTTCCAAAGGATATCCCGGTAAGGTAAAAGTTTATCTCGCCGATATTATGAACCCGCACCATTCAGCAAACGAGCTGAAAACAGCAGCACATGCCCAAATAAAAAAGATTTTGGAAAACTCATTTTGAGAAAATAAATAGTTATATTTGTTTTAAAGAATCATAATAAATGTCGACAAACTATTCTAAAAAAACCAATTGGGGACAGTTCGTGCCGTTGGTAACCGTATTTTTTTTCTGGGGATTTGTTGCTGCGAGCAACGATATTTTGATCCCGGTCTTCAAAAAAGCCTTTAATTTATCACAAAGCCAAAGCCAGTTGGTATCCGTAGCATTTTATGTTGCCTATACGGTTGGTTCTTTGATTTACATGTTTATATCCAAAGCGATAAAGCAGGATGTGGTAAACAAAATTGGTTATAAAAATGGTTTAATTGTAGGACTTTTGATCTCTGCTGCGGGGACACTTCTGTTTTATCCTGCCGCAAATATGGGCTCTTTTCCGCTCATGATTTCAGGATTGTTTATTGTTGGTTTGGGCTTTTCGCTTCAGCAAATTGTGGCCAATCCTCTAGCGATTGAAGTAGGCCCCACAGAAACCGGCTCGCAGCGTTTAACAATGGCGGGAGGAATTAATAATTTCGGAACTACGATTGGTCCACTAATCGTTTCTTTTGCAATTTTCGGTTCTGCATCAGCTGCAAATACCGAAGCGAGTATTGAATCGGTGAAAGTTCCGTACCTGATTTTAGGTGCAGCATTTGTTCTGGTTGCGATCCTTTTAAAATTCTCTTCATTACCTAAAGTTACCCCCACCATTACAGAAGATACGGAAGACGCTGTTCCAGGTGAACACCGAACTTCTGCACTTAAATATCCACAACTTGTTTTAGGGATGATAGCGATTTTCGTTTATGTAGGTGTAGAAGTTTCTACCGCGAGTAATTTACCTGCTTATATGGAAAAATCACTCGGGTTTTCAACCAAAGATATTGCTCCTTACGTTTCCTTGTATTGGGCTTCATTAATGATCGGCCGTTGGACCGGTGCTGTGGATGCATTTGACATTACTGCCGGATTTAAAAAAATTCTTAGGTTTTTGGCGCCTTACTTAGCTTTTGGAGTATTTCTAGCAGTAAATGCTATCGCCAAACATGATCTTTCCCATTTTTATGTTTACAGTCTTATTATTTTGGTTATGATTGCGTGTGATATTCTGAGTAAAGGAAATCCGGCAAGAATGCTTCTGATTTTCTCTTCAATGGGAATTATCGCCATTGCGATCGGAATGATGACTTCAGGAATGACTTCCGTTTATGCCTTCACCAGTGTTGGATTATTTTGCTCTACCCTTTGGCCTTGTATTTTTGCACTGGCGATTAATGGTTTAGGAAAACATACCAACCAAGGTTCGGGATATCTTATCATGATGATTATGGGAGGTGGAATTATTTCCTGGATCCAAGGCATGCTTGCGGATATGACGAACATTCACTTCAGTTATATCGTGGGAATTTTATGTTTTGCTTATCTGGTATTTTATGCGGTTCGCGTAACTAAAATCCTGAAAGCACAGGGAATCGAACTTGATCATCTGAAAAGTGAAAGTGGCCATTAAGAACAATATTAAAAGAAAAAGATTTTGGGCAGGTAGTTTACTTGCCCAATTTCTTTTATTTTTCATCTTCTCAAAAACTGAAATTACTGTTCGTTTCTTTGAACGGTTTTTTGAGTGGCAAAAATCCCTTCATCAGAAAATATTTGCACACAGCCCTTTTTCGGTTGGAGATGTGGCGTATATTTTACTGGCCATTATTTTCATTTTCTTTCTGATTAAAATTTTAAATAAAAAAACCCGGAATGCTTACCTTTTCAAATCTGTCGTACTGCTGAATATTCTGTATTTTATTTATCAGCTGTTTTGGGGAATGCTTTATTTTCAGGAACCCATTATCCATAAACTTCCAAAAGAGGAAATTACTCTGGAAGAAACCAAAGCTTTAACCGTAAAATATCTTAAACACTGTAAACAGCTACGATTATTGGTGAAGGAAGATAAGGACGGTGTTTTTCAAGTAGAAGATCTGGAATCAGTAAAGAAAGAAATCCTGAAGCAACAGAGCCGGCTTCCCGGCTTTCCTGATCCAAAAAGCAGCAACAGCACCAATTCTCTAAAACCCAGTCTGTTTACAGGCATTATGAGCTATACAGGCATATTGGGATATTATAATCCTTTTACTGCAGAAGCGCAGTATAATGCAGCATTACCAGCCACTTACCTGCCTTTCACCTTTGCACATGAAAGTGCCCATCAGTTAGGTTATGCCCGTGAACAGGAGGCAAATTTCATTGGATATCTTGTCGGGAAAAATTCGGAGAATAAGGAATTAAAATACAGCACTTCCTATTTTGTATTAAAATCGCTTCTCAACAGTTTAGCAGAAAAAAATCCAGACTTTGTGCAGCTGATTATCCGTCAATATTCTCCAGGGATGAAAAGAGACCGGGCTGCTGAAAAAAAATTCGTGAAAAAGCATGAAGGTATTCTGGAAACTTTCTTTGGATTTACGAACGATCTTTTCCTGAAAAGCAACCAGCAGGAAGGCAGTGTTACGTACTCTTATTTTGTTGATTTAATGGTACGTTACGAAAGATACTCCGGTGTTAAATAGCAAAAAAAGAATCGCATCTTGCGATACGATTCTAAAAACACAAATGATGAAAAAAAATTTATGCCTTTCTAAAGACTTGCGTCCTCATTAAGACGGCGTAAAATTACTACTTATCTTTTAACTGACCAAATTTAATCTATAAAACTACTAAAAATCAGATAAAAACATAACCGATAGACAGCACATTAAGATAAATGTCATTAATATAGAAAGCATTAATTAATATACTTATATTTCTGACCGAAAATAAAAAAAGCCCAACCTAAGTTGAGCTTTTTTTGTAGCGAAGACGGGAATTGAACCCGTGACCTCAGGGTTATGAATCCTGCGCTCTAACCAACTGAGCTACCTCGCCGCTAAAGTGGTGCAAAGATAAAAATATTTTGCAACCCAGCAAAAAATTAATTCAATTTTAAATAAGATATTACATCTGCGGCATGATCCGGTTTGGCAATAATGGTGTTGTTTGCATCCAGAACGAAATAAGTAGGCGTTGCACGCACATTATAGGTATCGGCATAACTGCTGTACCAACCTTTCAGTTCGGAGTCGTTAATCCAGGGTAAGTTATTCACTTTGTTATCGTAAGCCGCTTTGTCACTGTCCAGTGAAAAGGCAATCACTTCTATTTTCTGGGCTTTTATGGCGTTATACTTCTCGATAAGTTTCGGAAGTTCTGCTTCGCAATGAGAGCAGGTTGAGGCCCAAAAAACGATTACTTTTTTATCTGCTTTCACTGCTGAGAGCGATTTCGCTGATGTTTTCGTAGGTTTATTGAATACATAATCAGGAAATTTAGCTCCAATTTCAGTATTCTTATTGATTGCGATGGTTCCGGCAAGGCGGTCATTAATCGTACATTTCAGGTTTGTAGCTTCTGTAAGATATTTATTTTTCAGATCCTTCATCTCATAAACATCAAAAATCTCGATCAGCTCTGACAATACCGTTTGTCCACGCGGCGTTTCTGTGTTCACCGCCTTAAGAAGTTTATCAACATCTGATGATACATTTGTACTTGGACCCACATTCAGGTAGGCCAACAGTACAGGTCTCATTAATGATGAAGTTTCAAGCATTTCATTGGATTTTACCAGGAAATCAATGATGTCATCATGCGTAACTGGTTTTTTGGCAGGATTTTTTTCGACGAATTTTGCGTAGTTAGTGTTGTAATAATTGATGAAGGGGAACTTGCTGATATCCTGCGCATCCACAGAAAGACGCGATATTTCAGTATCCAGTGCTTTTCTGAATTGGGTATCTGCCTTGTAATAATCTTTTATCTGAACCAATGCGGGCAGAATATATTCTTTCTTTTGCTGGACATCGTGAATATTATTCATCAGGAAATTGCTTTCATCAAGATAATCAATGTTTGAAATCTTGCCGTTCGCAGTATCAAACTTCATTTTTACGTCCATATTTTCCGAAATAAAATTAACCGACATGTTTCCTTCCGGAAAATACAGCTTCATCATTCCCGAATACGGCTTTGTAACAGCAATTTGCCAACCGTTACCCTTTCTCATCTCTTTGGTTGTAAGGATGTCTTTTGAACCATTTAATGAGTACAGATAAACTTCTTTAGGATTAAAGCCTGCGGGTACATCAATATTAATTTTGAACTGGGCAGACATGGAGCTTACTAAAAGTAAAGCTGAGATTGCAACAATTTTTTTCATAAGGTAAATATAAAAAAACCCATCGTAATTCGATGGGTTTATAAAGCTTTAAATTAATTTATACAATTTTTTTTCTTGTTTTATAATGGTAATAGCACATAAATAACATTGCGGCAGCTGCCAGAACATATACATACATATCTATAGGTGAGGCGGGAGCACCAGGTCCCACTCCACTTTCTGCCATAGGCGGCGGCGGTTCTGTTTGCGCTTTATAAAAAGATCCCGCAGAAATGAGTAAAAAGAACAGTACTTTATTTAATAGTTTCATAGTTTGTGTTTTAAAATTATCTGACAATTTTCGAACTGATTTTTTCACTCTTCTCTGAAACAGCTGTAACAATATAAGCACTGTTTGCTTTCCCTAAATCCAGGACAAAATCTCTGTCAGCCATAACTTTTCTCTCTCCTAAGATTAACTTCCCGCTCATGTCATAAACCTGAATATCGGCTGTTTTCCAATTAGGGTCAAAACGAACCACAAATTTATCAATCAACTGGTGATAAACCACTTTAGTTCGAGAAGGCTTTGTGCCACCATCTGTACCCAAAACTCCTGAAGGTTTGCCATAAAACAAACTGTATTTATCCGAAGCGACTGGAATTACCTGATTCTGTTTGATCTCTACAGCTTCCCCGTTAGGAGATTTATAATAAAACCCTGTACCGGTAGATAGCTGATGAACACCATTCTCAATAAGTTCTATATTTTCCCTGATTTCAAATTTCAGTGATTTAATGGCACTATTATATAATGCGAGGGGAATCGCTTTTCCTAAAAAATCATTTTCATTGGCTTCATTAATATATAACCAATAAGCATTAATGTAATTCATATCATAACCACCATTCACTGCATCTTCTTCATAAGTACCAATGATGTTCTGGTTTCCTAAAATGGATTGTGCTGTTGGCTGCGTAGTATGCCCGGTAACTGCTGTAGGGTACACAGCGTAATAGGTTCTTGCCAGTTCGGTACCGTCTTCGCTCAACGCAATAACGCCCAGTTGTTTTACTGTACCTGCAGTTTCCCCCGTTCTTGCATTCACTGAATAAACAGTTCCATTTGCTCTCGGGTTGGATTTAAATCTTCTTAGGTTATCAAAACTTAGTGTCTTGTTGCTACCGGCCTCGGCATTATTATCTCTAAGTTTAATCATGAAGGTTTGCATTGGCTTAATTACCAAACCTACATCTCCCACAGGAACTGGGGTGCCGGAAGTAAAATTCACATATTTAGCACCGGTTGAAAAAGTGCCGGTTGGTAAAGTTATTACCGTTCCGGGATCATATTGAATACCCTGGATTGAAGAAATTGAATTATTATCAGTCACCGGTCCAGATTCAACAATTCCAATTAAACCTAAATCCAAATTAGTAAGATACGGGTTACCAAACTGATAAATATTTCGGCCAAAAGTAGCAACTGACCATGGATTAGCAGGAGCTGCAGGATAATCCCAATCATCCTGAAGATATGAATTGTAACGTTCGTTATATGAATTTACAGCGTTACCCGTTGCACCAAAATTAACGCCATTCGCGGCATTAATTAACTTTTCCGTTACCCCGTTAGTGAAAGGGATTCCTTTAAGGGTATATACAGTACCTGCTGGAGTTGGTGCGTTTGCAGGCATTGATGCTGGCGGATTACCAGAATCAAACCCGTTGGAACCAAGCATGTAGTAAGTGGTACTTTTGGGAGTTAAAGAAGAAATATTCAGGTTATCTGAAACAGCTGTCAAATTATTCCAGGTAAGGACTTCGTTTTTTGAATATCTGACATTTGAAAATGTTTTCCCTAATGTGCCGATACCTGTACCTGAAAGTGTATTGATTGTTTTATTATAAAAAGGAAGTGCAATTTGCTGGTAAGTACCGTGTTTAGCCGTGCGGTATTCCTTATCCACTATCGCAGAGATATTGCCCTGTGCAATTCCGTTGATGTAGAGTTGGCCATAAGTAGAAGCTGCGTAGTTCGCAGGATCATTTAGTCGCAGGATAATGTTACCTCCGTCGGTTTTATTGCCCGTTCCGGCATTGTCTAATGTTTTCAAAACATCAGTGGCAGCGCCTTCAATCATGACATTGCCCTTCACATCTAAAATACCGCTTCCTTTAGTCTGTAAACCGCCTCCGTTATAAACAAGCGCGTTTTCACCGACATAAAATATACCCGAATTGTCCACATGGACCATGACCTGGGCGGTACTTTGTAAACTTAACGCCAGGAGCGCTACAGTAAATAGATTTCTTTTCATTTTATGTGTGTTTGTGTTTTCAAATAACTAAGTATTCACAAACAAAGATATTAATTAATTTTTTAATATAAAATAAATAGTAGAAAATCTTAAAACTTAATATTTGCTTTGGTAAGCACTATCTCATCCTGAGCTTCAATATCGAACATAAAATCTTCCAGTACTTTTTCTGTGGTACCCCTCAAACCCCGGGCTCCCAAACCTTTTTTCATGGTTTCCTCTACAATTGCCTCAATAGCCTCATCTGTGAATTTAAGATTTACACCATCCATCTTGAACAACTCTATAAATTGGTTGATGATCGAATTTTTTGGTTCTTTCATAATTCTTATCATCGTCTCTTTTGTGAGTTTATCCAGATAAGTCACTATTGGGAATCGCCCCAAAAGCTCCGGAATAAGACCAAATTTGCGTAAATCAATCGCATTAATCTGACTTAAAATGTAATCCTCATCTTCAGCTTTATTGAGTTTTTCAGCACTGAAGCCTATGGCCTGCTTATTCAGGCGTCTCTCAATAATTTCTTTAATTCCGTCGAAAGCTCCACCGGCAATAAAGAGAATGTTTTGAGTATTTACCTGAATGTATTTCTGATCAGGATGCTTTCGCCCACCTTGTGGTGGCACGTTTACGATACTTCCTTCCAGAAGTTTAAGCAATCCCTGCTGAACACCTTCTCCGGAAACATCTCTTGTGATGCTTGGATTATCAGATTTTCTGGCGATTTTGTCGATTTCATCAATAAAAACGATACCTTTTTCTGCTTTTTCCACATCATAATCGGCAACCATGAGAAGACGAGACAAGATACTTTCCACATCTTCACCAACGTAACCTGCTTCAGTAAGAATCGTAGCATCTACGATACAGAACGGCACATTGAGTTCTTTGGCGATTGTTTTTGCCAATAGTGTTTTACCGGTACCCGTTTCACCAATCATGATGATATTGGATTTTTCGATTTCTACTTCCCGGTTTTCATCCTTGGCGTGTAAAAGTCTTTTATAATGATTGTAAACCGCGATTGAAAGCTGTTTTTTGGCTTGGTCCTGCCCGATAACATACTGATCAAGGAACGATTTTATTTCCTTGGGTTTCTGTAAATCCGAAATACTTTCCGCGGCGGAAAAACCGGAGGAAGTGGTATTCTCCATAATGATAGCATGCGCCTGCTCGATACAGTTTTCGCAGATAAAGCCATCGTTTCCGGAAATCAAGATCTGTACTTCGTTCCGTTTTTTTCCACAGAATGAACACTGGTTGGAATTCATATATTTTTTATAACTTTTTTAGTGAGAATATTATTCAAAAAATTTGTCAAAGCTTTTTCGACTTTGACAAAAATTTTGGTTTTTATGAGTTTATGATTTCATTCTGAATTTCTTTGTATTCAGAATCCGATAATTTCAATCGGGAATTTTTAAAATTCATATCATCCATTTTATTGATCGGAATAAGATGAATGTGGGCATGAGGAACCTCTAATCCCACTACTGCAACGGCAATCCTTTGGGAAGGGTAAGTCTTTTTCAGTTTTTCTGCAACGGTTTGTGCAAAACTCCAGAGATTTTTAAAATCCTCGCTCTCGAGATCGAAAATAAGATCTACTTCTTTCTTAGGAACCACCAGCGTATGTCCCTTAACCAAGGGCATTGCATCCAGAAAAGCGAGATGATTTTCATCTTCTGCGATTTTGTACGCAGCGATTTCGCCTTCGATGATTTTTGTGAATATGGAACTCATGATTTTGGGTTTGATGCTGCTCTTTAATCTAAGAAAACAACGGTTTGTAATTCCGCAAATTTACAACATAATTAAAAAACCGGTGAATAAACCTTTAAATTTCCCCAAACAATCTTTTGTCTTTTGTATGTTTCTACAAAGAAATCTCCAAAACTTCGAAAGAAAGTTTGTTTCCGTTTGGCAAGACAATGTCTGCAGTTTCACCGACAACCTTCCCTAAAAGACCTTTCGCAATCGGCGTGTTAATGGATATTTTTCCCGCTTTAAGATCACTTTCGTTATCCGGCACCAAAGTGAATTTCTGTTCTCCTTTTGTCGTATTATTTTTCAGTCTTACGGTGGTTAAAATTGAAACTTTCGAAGTATCAAGCTGCGATTCATCAATTACTTTCGAATTGATAATTAAATCCTTCAGTTTAGAAATTTTCATCTCCAACATTCCCTGTGCCTCTTTTGCAGCATCGTATTCTGCGTTTTCCGAGAGGTCGCCTTTATCTCTAGCCTCAGCAATCTGCTGGGTAATTTTTGGTCTTTCAATAGTTTCCAACTGTTCCAGTTCCACTTTCATTTTGTCCAAACCTTCTTTGGTAACATAACTTGCCATAATTTCTTTTAATTTGCGTTAGTATAAAAAAATAATCCGACATTTGCCGGACAATGATTTCTGTTTGTATTCGTTTTACAAATATATAAATTTTATTTTTAAATGAAAAGAATTATTTCTACAGTCATTTTACCAATTATACTCATTTTCAGCGCCTTAAACATCAGCTCCTGCAGTGAACGGGAAGAAACCGTAAATTGCTTTCCCGACGTTCCCGTAAATGTTATTTTAAACATTAATTTGCCCGCATATTATAATTTACAAAATGTAAACGGCTGGATTTATGTAAACCAGCAGGAAGCCGGAACACGTGGTCTCATCGTAGTGCGTACCACAAACGGATTTAAAGTTTACGACCGTAATGCACCGCACATCTGCCCCGACACCAATACAACACTGAGTGTAGAAAACAACATTAAAATGGTGTGTCCAAAAGATGGTGCCGAATGGATTCTGATTACCGGAGAACCTATAAAAAATGCGCAGATCGCGCCAAAAACTTACCGGTATAATTTCGATTCAGCTACCGGAATCTTAACTATTTTCAACTAAATTTAATGCATGAAAGCTGTCATTCAAAGAGTTTCTGAAGCCTCCGTAAAAGTTGAAGGTAAAATTGTTGGCGACATTTCGAACGGTTTGCTGCTCCTGATCGGAATTGATGAACTTGATGAAAAAAGTGATGCCGATTGGCTCGTACAGAAAATCCTGAATCTTAGGATTTTCGGCGATGAGGAAGGAAAACTTAATCTTTCCGTCACAGACATTGCAGGTGAAATACTTTGCATCAGCCAGTTTACCTTAATCGCCGATTATAAAAAAGGAAACAGACCTTCTTTTATAAAAGCTGCCAAACCAGAAAGAGCAGTCCCATTATTCGAATATTTTAAAACTGCGGTTGCCCAATCTGGTTTAAAAACAGAAAGCGGAATTTTCGGAGCCGATATGAAAGTTTCTTTGCTTAACGATGGTCCCGTTACAATCGTGATGGATTCTAAAACGAAAATTTAACAATACCCTCTTCTACTCTTTAAAAAAATATTTTGCTTTCAAATTTTATATAAATTTGAACAAAATCATCATTTTTTTTATGAATAAAATTTTAATCCTTCTTTTTACATCGGCACTTTTTTCCTGCACAAAAAAAGAACCGCATCTTAACACTGCAAAATCAGACAGCACCAAAATCATTGAGTCGATTAATGTTGTTAGGATGAAAAAAAACGACAGCATCCGGCTGAAAAACAACCAAAATATTTTTGCAGATCTGAGCGGAACGCATGTACTAAAATTCAGTTCTGATGAAAGCCCCGCAATTAACGGAAAAGTAAATTTCGAAAAGACAGGCCGGGATTTATATACAATTTCAGGCAACGGGAAATCCGGACAAAACATTGTAAAAATGGAAGGCGTCATCAACCGTGTTTCAGCCAAACATCTTAACTTTGAAGGGAAAATCATTCAGAACATTAACGGAAAAACCTATACCAGAACCAAGAAAACCACTTTTCTGGACGAAGGAAAAGGCAACTTCTGGCGGCTTCAGGACAAAATTAATGGTTCCGGATTTGTTGAGTACATTGATATCCATTTTTAAGAAACCTCAAAAAATTAAATTATGCTGAATTACAAAATCTCGGGCACAGGTAAAGAAAAACTGGTTTTACTGCACGGTTTCATGGAAAATCTGATGATCTGGACAGACATGGAACCTTATCTTGCTAAAGATTTCACTTTAATAAAAGTTGATCTTCCCGGGCATGGCCTTTCTAATGTGTACGATGAAATCCACACGATGGAATTCATGGCTGAGGAAATAAAAAATTTAACTGATCATCTGAAACTCGGTAATTTTCATCTTTTGGGACATTCCATGGGCGGTTATGCATCCTTGGCTTTTGCCGAGAAATATCCGGAGGTTCTCAAAAGTTTGACCTTATTCTTCTCGACCTATTTTGCTGATGATGAAGAAAAGAAAGAACAGCGCAGGAAAAGCCACCGAATCATTCGGGAAGCTTACCCAAACTACGTAAAAGCAGGCGTTCCGAACTTATTTAACGCAAATGAAAAAGATATTCTTGAAGGCAAAATTGAACTGGCTAAAGAAATAGCACTTTCAACTAAAACAGACGGCGTTCTTGCAGCCGTGAAAGGAATGACCGAACGGGTGGACAGAAAATCGGTTCTGGAAAACTTTTCGGGAAAAACTCTAATCATTGCCGGAAAACACGACCAGGCTGTAAATGTGGAGAAAACGCTTAAAAACCTGCCCGACAAAACCAACATTAAATCTTACCTGCTCGATTGCGGACATAACGGACATTGGGAAAAACCGGCAGTTTGCGCAGCAATCATCAACACCGAACTGCTGCACAATCTACCCAAAAATTTAATCTTTTAAAATCCGATAACTATGGAAATCCTCTCAAAGATTTTAATCGCACTTGTGGCACTGGAACACCTTTACATCATGTACATGGAGATGTTTGCATGGGAGACTTTAGGAAAAAAATCATTTAAAGGCGCATTAAAAGACGAACTCTTCACACCAACGAAAGGCTTGGCTGCAAATCAGGGTCTCTACAACGGATTTTTGGCTGCCGGACTAATTTGGTCTTTATTAATTAACGACTCCAACTGGTCAACGTATGTTGCCCAATTTTTTCTGTCATGTGTAACCGTCGCAGGATTATATGGCGCTTTTACTGCTTCGAGAAAAATATTTTTTGTACAGGCTCTGCCGGCGATGTTAGCGCTTCTTGTCCTCTTGTTGAAATAATTTAAAAAGAGCTTTAGAAATCTTCTTCAGCAATTTTTTCTTTAAAATCTTCAATCGTTTCTTCGATGGATTTCATGTATTTTCCGCCGGCTGCATTGATGTGACCACCCCCGTTGAAATATTTACGGGAAAACTGATTAACATCTACATCTTCTTTGGAACGGAAGGATATTTTAATAAAATCCTCATACAAATCTTCCATGAAGAAAGCGGAAACCTGCGTTCCCATGATGCTTAATCCATAATTTACAAAACCTTCAGTATCTCCTTTCTGAAAGCCAAACTCTTTCAGCTCGTCACGTTTCAGCCATAAGATCGCTACTTTACCTTCCTTCACCACTTCTACCCTGCCTAAAACCAAAGCAAGAAGATGCAGTCTCGAAACCGTATTGGTATCCCAGGTATTTGAGGTTATCATTGCCGGATCAGCTCCTTTTTCAATTAAATTAGCGACAATTCTGTGGGTGGTTGCGCTGGTCGAACGGAAACGGAAACCGCCTGTGTCCGTCATAATTCCAGTATAAAGGCATTCGGCAATATCTTTATTCACCAAATCGGTTTCATTCAGCGCATCAATAAAATGATAAATCATCTGGGAAGTCGCGGGAATTTTAACATCCGAATACACAAAATCGAAATCTTCAGGCTGCTGGTGATGATCGATCAAAATCTTCTTTGCTCTGGCTTTTTCAATCCACGGGCCCACGAGATTTCCACTTCGGTGAGACGCGTTAAAATCGAGAATAAAGATTACATCTGCGTTATAAATAGCTTCCCCAGCCTGTTTTCTTTTATAATCTGCAATGATGATTTTCTTTGCATCGGGCATCCATTTCAGGAATTTCGGGAAATCATTAGGAACAATTACATCAGCCTCCAAACCTTTCTGGCTTAAGAAATGTTTCAGCCCCAAACTCGAACCGATTGCATCCCCATCCGGATTATAATGCGTAATAATTACAATTTTGTTATCAGGTATTAAGAGTTTCTGTATCGATGAAATTTCTGAGGGCGTAAACATATTGATCTGAATTTTTTAAGACTTCAAATATAAGTTTTTATCACTAAGCGTACACAAGCCTCCGGGAAAGAAGTAAGGTACATTCACTGAAAATAATTCAAATATGTTTGCAGAAAGTAAAAACTTTCATATATTTGCAGTCTGAAAAATAAGATATAGTTTTTACTAAAAAATATTAGCAATGAGCAAGAGAACATTCCAGCCATCAGAAAGAAAAAAAAGAAACAAGCACGGTTTCAGAGAAAGAATGTCAACTCCTAACGGAAGAAGAGTTTTGGCAGCTAGAAGAGCAAAAGGCAGAAAGAGTTTAAGTATTAGCTCGGCGAGAGCTAAGAGATAATCTCAGAAATTATCATATACAAATATGCTTGAAAAGTAAATTTTCAGGCATTTTTTGTTGTTAAAATTTGCCAAAATTAAGTACAAACACAAACTTTTTCTTTATTTTTGGCAAGGTTATTTGCAACATAAATAATCCCGGAATTATCGGGTAAGATTCAACAACAATCAGATAAAGTATGCCACATTCCTCTCACGAAGGCCAGGATGTAATCCGCCTGAAAAGTGCTAAAATTGCCCAGAAAAATTTTACGGTCCTGAACGACGTAAACCTTCATATCAAAAAAGGCAGATTCTGCTATCTTATCGGAAAAACAGGTTCCGGAAAAAGTTCTTTGCTGAAAACACTTTACGGACACATTCCACTTTCCGGTGGAGAAGGTAATGTTGCAGGATTCGATCTTGCCAAACTTCGCATGTCTGATGTACCCAACCTGCGCAGAAAACTGGGAATCGTCTTCCAGGATTTTCAGTTGCTGACTGACAGAACCGTAGAGAAAAACCTGCGTTTTGTCTTGGAAGCTACGGGTTGGAACGACAAAACTAAAATCGACGATCGGATAAATGAAGTTTTGGGAAGTGTAGGCATGAAATCGAAAAAACACAAAATGCCGCACGAACTTTCAGGAGGTGAACAGCAACGTATTGCGATTGCGAGAGCCCTGCTAAATCACCCAGAACTCATCCTTGCCGATGAACCTACTGGAAACCTGGACCCGGAAACTTCGAACGAAATTATGACTTTACTGAAGCAGGTGGCGTTCGAAAATAATTCGGCTGTAGTGATGGCAACGCATGATTACCATATGATTCAGAATTTCCCGGGTGAAGCAATCCGTTGCGAAGATGGCAAAGTAACTGTTCTGAATACTACTGAACTTTTTGAATAATAAAATTTTTACACGAAATATAAAAAATCCTGCAAATTCATTGCAGGATTTTTCGTTTTATAATCATTGAAGAACTTTGGCTAAAGCCATCAGTTTTGAACATAAAAAAACGGGCTATAGCCCGTTTCTATTGATTTATTTCGATTTTTTATTATCCTTTAAACTGACCCATCGCGATAAATTTATCCTGTCTTTGGGTTTCAAGTTCTTTACCTGTAAATGAAGAGAAAGCCTTGATGTTATGCAAAATCGAACTCTTTAAGTGCTCATAAGCAACCTGCGGATCGTAATGTGCGCCTCCAAGCGGCTCCTCGATAATTCCGTCTATAAATTTTTCTCTCAGTGCATCCTGAGGAGTTAATTTCAGCGCGTTGGCTGCGTCTTCTTTATGATCCCAGTTTCTCCACAGAATTGAGGAGCAGCTTTCAGGAGCAATTACCGTGTACCAAGTATTTTCTAACATATACACTTTATTGCCAACACCAATTCCCAACGCGCCTCCACTTGCTCCTTCACCAATAATGTAGACGAAGATAGGAGTTTTAAGCATGGTCATTTCAAAAATATTTCTTGCAATTGCTTCTCCCTGTCCACGTTCTTCGGCTTCCAATCCTGGATAAGCTCCGGGAGTATCAACTAATGAAATCACAGGAATTTTAAATTTCTCTGCCAGTTTCATCAGTCTCAAAGCTTTTCTGTAGCCTTCGGGATTACTCATTCCGAAACGGCGGAGCTGTCTTTCTTTCGTGGTTCTCCCTTTTTGGGTTCCGATGATCATCACCCTTTGTCCGTCAATTGTTGCCAATCCACCAACCATTGCGGGATCATCGGCAAAATTACGGTCACCGTGAAGTTCCAGAAAACTGTCTTTATCGGTAATTCCTTTGATGAAATCTAAGGTATAGGGGCGATCCGGATGGCGGGATAACTGAACTCTCTGCCATGGGGTAAGGTTGCCGTAAATTTCTTTCTTCTTTTCTACAATTTTATCTTCAATTTGCGAGCAGGCAAGTTTTACATCTACTCCGCTCTCTTCACCTACCAATGAACAGGTTTGGTACTGATCCATCAGCTCTTTTATGGGAAGTTCAAAATTTAAATACTCCATTTCTTTAGTTAAGAATTAATCTTTCAAATTTAGGAAAAATAATAGAAAATCAGCTGATATTATTCACTGCATTTTTTATCCTGCCCACACTTTCTTCTTTGCCAAGCACCTGAAGAATATCCGGAACATCAGGACCTTTTAACTCCCCCACTAAAGCTAAACGCAGTGGCATCATCACTTTACCCATTCCTAAACCTCTGGTTTCAGCGAAATCGTGAATAATGTGTCTTAAATTCTCAGCTTCGAAGATTACAGTTCCGTGCAATGCTTCTGCAAAATCATTCATCAGGGATGCGGTTTGCTCGTTCCAGGCTTTTTTCACCGCTTTTTCATCGAATGATGAAGGTGCTTCGAAGAAAAATTTACCGTCGGTATAAATATCTTTGATGAATGTGGCTCTTTCCTTCATTAAAGAAATTATTTTAAGCAACTGGTCATCACCTAAATGACTAAGATCGATATCTTCAACTTTTTTAAGTAATACGAGCGCTTCATGATCGGAAGTCAACTTCAAATATTCGTGATTAAACCATTCTGCTTTTTCTTTGCTGAAGCGTGCTCCGGCTTTATGAACTTTATGAAGATCGAATTCCTTTGTCATTTCCTCCAAAGAAAGAATTTCTCTGTCATTCGCAGGGCTCCAGCCCAAGAGCGCAACCATGTTGATGAATGCTTCGGGAAGATAACCTTCTTCTCTGTAGCCTTTAGATAACACTCCGGTTTCGGGATCTTTAAAATTCAGAGGAAATACCGGGAAACCAAATTTATCACCATCTCTTTTGCTGAGTTTTCCTTTTCCTTCAGGTTTCAGAATTAAAGAAAGGTGCGCAAATTGAGGTCTTTCCCAACCCATTGCTTCATACAACAAATAGTGTAAACCAAGAGACGGCAGCCATTCTTCACCACGAATAACGTGTGTAATTTCCATTTCGTGGTCATCAATGATGTTGGCAAAATGGTAGGTTGGCATTCCGTCGTTTTTTACCAAAACTTTATCATCAAGCGTATTGGTATTTACTGAAGATTTTCCGCGGATGATGTCTTCAAGATTCAAGATTCGGTCGATAGGCATTTTGAACCGTACCACGTATGGAACATTTTCTGCCAACAAACGCTCTACCTCATCTTTTGAAAGTGTAAGTGAGTTTTTCAGACGGTTTCTTGTGATATAATTATAGGCGAAAACTTCGCCGTTTTCTTCGTATTCTTTACGAATTTCATCGAGTTCTTCAGGAGTATCAAAAGCCAGGTATGCGTAATCTGTTTTCAGGATTTCTGCCAGATGCTTATCATAGATGTCGCGTCTTTCCGACTGGCGGTAAGGAGCAAATTTGCCTCCGTGTTTGGGGCTTTCATCGGGAATAATTCCGCACCACTCCAGGGCCTCCATAATATAATCTTCAGCACCTTCCACGTACCTTGCGGTGTCGGTATCTTCAATTCTTAAAACGAATTCGCCGCCCTGGTTTTTCGCGAAAAGGTAATCGTATAAAGCTGTTCTAACCCCGCCTAAATGTAAAGGTCCTGTAGGACTTGGTGCAAAACGCACTCGTACTTTGCTCATTGTTGCTAAAAATTTAAGCTGCAAATTTAAGTAAAAATTGAGTTTATACAGGATTTGAGATATTTTATTTAGTTTTGCATCTTAAACATTTTTTAAAATGCTGGAAATTGGCGACAGACCTTGGGGGAAATATTATGTTTTGGCAGATGAAGCTGCCTATAAACTGAAGAGAATTGAAGTGAATCCTGGCCAAAGACTATCATATCAATATCATCATCACAGACAGGAATTCTGGACTATTGTGCAGGGTGAAGCCGTGGTAATTCTTGATGAAGTTGAGCATACTGTAAAATATGGCGAAAGCATTTTCATTCCGCAGGGTGCAAAACACAGAATCGAAAACAGAAGCAACGAACTTTTGGTTTTTGTAGAAGTGCAGACCGGAACTTATTTCGGTGAAGACGACATTGTACGGATTCAGGATGATTACGAAAGACGGTAAAAATTGTGAAAAATTATGAGGTTTTGGAGTTTAAGAAAGAGATATAAGCAGCTTAAACGGGATATAAAGTTTAAAAAGTCTGCAAGATTTCTTAATACTTCGTTAAGAGATCTTTCCTTTTTCGAGAACCATTCCTTCAATTTCAGAGAAGAACCTGAACCGGAAGTAAGTATTATTATACCCGTTCATAACGAACTTCTTTACACCTTAAACTGTCTTTGTGCCATATCTGAATGTAACGACAATGTGTCTAAAGAAATCATTTTGGTAAATGACTGCAGTACGGATAATACCCATAATGTCATCTCACAGATAAAAGGAATATTGCTCATTAATAACTCCGAAAATTTAGGTTTTCTAAAAAGTGCAAATACCGCAATAAGAAAAGCAAAAGGTTCTTATATTTATTTGCTCAACAACAACACAAAGGTTCAAAACAACTACCTAACTTCACTTTTATCTGTCTTTCAAACCCAGCCGAATGTTGGAGCTGTAGGCTCTAAACTCATTTTCGGGAACAATAGTTTGCAGGAGGCAGGCTGTCTCGTTTTCAAAAACAAAGTGATTGTAAACCGTGGAGCTACCCAGTCAATCGATGCTCCGCAATTTAACTTCCTGCGAACAGTAGACTATGTTTCAGGATGCAGTTTGCTATTTAAAAGACAGGATTCTAAGGGTAATCTGAATCTTTTCGATGAAGTTTATGCGCCTGCTTATTATGAAGAAAACGATCTTTGCATGCGGCTGAAACATCGTCAGGGTCTGGATACTTACTATCAACCTCAGTCAGAAGTGATTCATTATGAAACCGTAAGTTATAAAAAACACGATTCGAACAAGCACAATTTGATAAAAAAAAATTCGGTTATTTTCTATGAAAAATGGCAGAATTTTCTTGAAAACATTTGGAAAGAAGGCGATGATTTTTATAGAATAAATGACGATGCCCAATATGACAAATGCATTTTGGTGGCCGAAGAGTATATGCCGAAATTCGACCAGGATTCAGGCTCTAACAGGTTTACTGAGATTATAAAAATTCTGATAAATAACAATCATAAAATATACTTGCTGATAAAGAATGAATTTTCTGCTGATGATACTGATTACATAAAGAAATTTCAAGATTTGGGTGTTGAGGTTATAAGAGAATACTTAACCCCTGAACGGAAAATAATCCGGAAAGCAAAACAGCTTCAGCAAATAAAAAACTCCGTAGATTATATCTGGATTTTCCGACCGGAAGGCTACGAGTATTATAATGAGGTTATTAAACCAATCGGTTTCCGTGCGAAGATTATTTACGATATGGTGGATCTTCATTATCTCAGATTTTCAAGAGAGAAGGCGTATTTCTTGAAAAACAAAGCCACGTTAAAGAGGGAAAAAGAAGTTTGCGAATTAGAACGGAAAGCATTTCTACGAGCAGACGCCATCGTAGCAATAAGCGATCATGAGAAAGAAATTCTCGCGATAGAAAAAATAAGTACTGAAAAAATATTTATTGTAAGTAATATCCATTCATTAAAAAAGAATCTGAGGCAGAAATCTTTTCATGACAGAGAAGGCCTCATCTTTATTGGCAGTTTTCTTCACAAACCTAATGTAGATTCTGTGCTGTATCTGCATAACGAGATCATGCCGTTGGTATGGAAACAAAACCCGGATATTAAAGTGTATATCGTAGGCGGAAATGCCCCAGAAGAAATCACGACATTAGATTCCGAAAGATTCAGAATTTTAGGTTATCAAAAAGAAATCGACAATCTCTTTACAAGTGCAAAAGCGATGGTTGCACCGCTGAGATACGGAGCCGGAGTGAAAGGAAAAATCGGCCAGGCACTGGAGTATCAACTGCCCGTAATATCAACTAAAATTGGTGTGGAGGGAATGAAGTTAACACCGAATATCCATGCCCTTGTTACAGAAATTTCTGATCCTGAAGCTTTTGCCAACTACATCTTAGATATTTATTCCAATGAAAGAAAATGGATTGAACTCTACGAAGGCAGTAAAGATGGATTGCAGTATTTTTCAACCGAAAATCAGGAAAAAAATATCAAAAACCTGCTGGAATATCTTGATAATTGAAAAAACATTACTCAGCCTGCTATTACTCACTTAGCATTCTGAAAATCCACTCGCTGAAACTGTACTTTTTTACTATGTGCTCCGGCAATTCTTGATAAGGTCTTTTCAGGAACTCTAGAATTGCAGCGTTCTTGTCTTTTTCAATAACGAAAATATTGTCTGGATGGTAGAAATCATACTTTTTAACCATCAGATTATCTGTAATAATTTTTTTTCTGTAATACAAACCCTCGAAAAATCTGAAAGACAAACCAACCTGTCTCGGATCCACGAAATCTACAAGAACATCAGATTTTTTTACGAACTCTATGTTTTCTGCAAAGGTAATTCTCTTTGTGATATACTGGATATGAGGGTTTTTATCGTCGTTTTTGTCAAATTCCTGTAAATAAAAATCGAGTTTAAAATCATTATTAACTGCAAACTCTACAAAATTATTAATCTTAGACCGTCTGATTTCCCAATCTAAACCTACGAAATAAAAAACTGGCGGTATATTCTGCACGGGAGTCTGAGCAGCTTTGTAATTATCAAAATCAAAGTAAAAATTGGTAGTTTTTTTCACATTGCTGAAACCCGGTACCGTCTCAAAACAAAAGAACGTATTGAAGAAAGAAAAATAATTTTTCACTTCGGGGAACTTTTCAATTCCATCCCACTGGTAACCGATATATTTTGTGGTTTTATCCTTTAACTTTTCTATAAAAGAAGTAGGAAATGAATCTGGTCGGATTACGAAAATATAATCAAACATTTCATCCAATCCAGCTATAATTCTTGAATACTCTGTATCCTCAAATTGAGCGATAAGTTTCTTTTTATAACTTTTATCTTTTAAAAAAGTCTTCCTTATAAAATTGACCACTCGTTCAGATGCACGGTATTTATAAACCGGAATTTTATTGGTAATCAAAGATGCCTGAAATCCCAATTTTTCTAAGTTTCTGATGAAAAGTTCGGGAAAATCCGAATAATCGGGCATTACCAGGAGAATTTTTTTCGGTCGCATCTGTTAAGCTATTTTAGTAAATAGGTGATTTGAAATAGTTTGAATCTCTTTCTAAGACTGTTCACCGGATTTCTAACATAATGCTTTTTTATCTGGTTAAATGATTTAAGCGTGAGTTTGTTCATCGCTCTGTAATAAACTTCATTTTTGTGAGATAAATAAGTTTGTGAGGGTAAATCTGAGTAAGTATTGACTAATGATTTTTCCAGTTTTCTGATCACTTCACCGCTTAATTTTTCACGTTCGCGTATGGCAAAATCCAAAAAAATTTTCTTGAGGTAAACGTTATACCATTTTGCAATATCAACGTTTTGCTTTTTGATGTATTTTTCATGCACTTCTTCCAGAACCGAAATGTACGACTCTAAATTCCTGTCGCTTAATTTACTTGTAATCGAATTTTCGTTATCCGTTCTGTAAAAATAGGTTTCGTGGTTCACGAACTTTACATTTTTTGCTACAAGCATCGTTTCAAAAAACCACAATTCATCTTCGTGAAGAATTCCATTCTTAAAGCGGAGATTATTTTTATCGATGAATTCTTTACTGTACAGACGATTCTGCGCAACAGGGGTTAATGCAGATTCCATCGCTTTTGTTAAAACCTCAAAATGATTATTCGCAAAAGTGATATCGCCTTCTATCGGAGGATATAATTGTGAAATTTTTGATATAACTTCACAATCAATTTTTGATTTCACCGTAATTCCGGTTACGATATCGTTGTTGTCCACAGAAGAAACCAATATGCTGAGTGCATCAGAACTTAAAAGATCATCTGAATCCAAAAAAAACAGAAAATCTCCGTTTGAAATTTCAATTCCCCTGTTTCTTGTTGCTGAAAGTCCGGCATTTTCCTGTGTAAATACCTGGAAACGCCGATCCTTGGTTTCAAAAGATTTAATAATTTCAAGTGTATGATCACTGCTTCCATCATTGATTAAAATGCATTCCCAATTTTGATATTCCTGCTTAAGGACGGAATCGACACACGCTCCAACATATTTTTCAACATTGTAGGAGGGAACGATGATCGACACTAGTGGTTCGGAAATCATTATTTCTGAGTTAATCTGGCGTACAAGTTTGGGAAATAGTAATATAATCTCAAATAGAAGTAATACTCAAGTCCGATATCTGTTGCAGAATATTTTAAAAATGAATTGAAGGCTCTACGGATTTCCTCTTTTTCAGATTTCATTTCATCTTCTTTCGTATTTCTGGTAATTCTTTTCAGAACCATCAGAAGTTTTCTGACGATATTTTTAACGATTTTGTTTCGATCCCCAACCTTTGCAGAATTTCTCCAAAATTCAAAAACCTCCATAATTGCTAAAAAAAATTGGTAAGCGGTCGCCGGGGAGAGGTTATGTGAAAGACTGTCTTCCCGCTGTATGTAATGGTATAACTTTTCATTGGATTTTATCACTTTTACTGCTTTATTAAAAATCTTGAAAAGTGTAGAATAATCCTCGAAACATTTTAGATTTTCAGGAAAGTGTACGTTTTTTAAAAGGTCTGCTTTAAACAGTTTACCCCATGGATGACTCTGGATTTCCTGATCCTCCAGTAAAAGGACTAAAGCTCTGTTGCCATCAAATATTTTCTCGTCCGAAATTGGTTTACTGCATAACACATTTCCATTTTCATCCTCGTAAGATGCTTCTACGATAGAAATATCGGCATTTTCACCGACAAGTAGACTGTATAATTCCGAACAATAATTCAATTCAGCCCAATCATCGGAGTCCACAAAGCAAATATAATCCCCTGTGGCTGCTTTTACACCAGTGTTTCGAGCTTTTGATACTCCCGAATTTTGCTGTTTTAAAACTAAGATCCTTTCATCATTACTTTGAAATTTATTATAAATCAGCGATGTCTCATCTGTCGAGCCATCATCGATAATAATGATTTCAAGATTAGCATAAGATTGTTGAACTACCGACTTTAAACACTTTTCCAACGTTTTTTCGGCATTGAAACAAGGTATAATTATACTTATCAATGGATCATTATTCATATGAATTGCAATAGGATGTGATGTGTTAATTACTTCGGGTAAGTTTCACAATAAGTATGAAAAGCTTTTATTAATAAGTAGTTTTGCCGTCTGTATAATAACGCAATTTAATTGAAATTATTAAGTTGAACAAATTTTTGAGATCGTGGTTTTTTATAGTAAATTTGAATCAAAACCTTCCACTTACTTCATCTTGAGGGTTTAAATTATAACCGTAGCAAAATGAATATCGTATATTTAGTTTTTGGCAATAATCTGGAGCATTATCAGCAAATATATTTCTCGATCTTTACAGCCATGGCTCGAAAAAAAGAAAATGACAGAATTGTTGTCATCGCAGAGGATCCTTCGTTGTTTAATTTTTTTGAAGAAAGCGTAGAAATAATAGAGATAAACAAAGAAATTATTAACCGGTGGGAAGGCCAATATCAGTTTTTTTGGCGGGTAAAGATTAAAGCGCTACAGTTAATCGCCGAAAAATATCCTTCCGAATCTGTTCTTTATTTGGATGGCGATACTTTTTTTTACCAGGATCTCGATACCGTGAGGGAAGGCATGAACAATGGACAAAATTTTATGCATCTTGAGGAAGGTAAGCTGTGTTCACTATCATCAAAAACCGAAAAACTGATGTGGAAACAAATGCAGGGAAAAGAATACAATCATATCAAAATAGATAAAAATTCCACTATGTGGAATGCCGGATTAATTGGAATCTCTAAACACCACTTAGACTCTTTACAGATTGTATTAGATGTAAATGATGCCATGTGCGCCGATGACGTCACCCGAAGATTAATAGAACAGTTTGCGTTCTCTCTGGGATTGGGCAAAAATGCTGAACTTAAACCTGCGAATCATATTGTTGGGCATTATTGGGGCAATAAAAAGCATTGGAACATTATTATTTGTAATTTCCTGAAAGAATCTTTCATGAAAAAACACGATCTGCTTCAAATCATAGAAAACTTAAAAGAGATGGACCTTACTCAGAATCCGGTTTGGGTAAAGGAATCCAATACGGAAAAAAGACTAACTAAGTTCTTAAATAAATTTTATCAAAACAAGAAAACTACTTATATCAAAAAGTAGCGGCTATTGTAGATCTCTTAGTGTTCGGTAAGTTTCGTTTACGTATAAACTTTGCAGGTAACTAATTCTTAATCCGTCTACTCCATCAAGAATTCCTAATTTCAGGAAATAGGTTTTCACGAATTTGAAAATAACTTTTATATAATGCACAGCAATTAAATATTTTTTTCCTGTTTCAGCGAGTTCTTCTCCCTTCAGACGCCCGTAATACAGCATCTTACTCTTGAACGACGTATAGTTTTCAAAAGAATAATGCAGAAGTTTGTTCTTTAAAACCCCTGTTGTTCCTTTAACATCAAGCGTTTCGTGCACTTTTTTGTGCTTTACATAAGATGCTTTTGACTTCTTAAACAAACGGAAATTCTTATCATTTTGTGTACCCGAAAAATTTATTTTTTTCTTCCCCACAAAAAAAATTCTGTAAATGTAATAAGCATCGTTGGCGTTGGTAAGGTTAATTGTTTCTTTAATTTCATTTTTCAGTTCAGGAGTAATCCTTTCATCGCCGTCCAGAAAAAGCACCCAGTCGTTTTTAGCAGCATCCAGGGCAATATTGCGCTGTTTGGTGAAATCTTCGAAAGCATTTTTAATGACTTTAACCTTAGGATTCTTTAATGCAATTTCTACCGTTCGATCAGTACTGAAAGAGTCTACAACTATAATTTCCTCACAAAAATCAAAACAATCCAGAACCTCGTGAATGTTTTTTTCTTCATTAAAAGTGATAATTAAACCGCTGATATGTTCTGTAAAACTCAACCTTTAAGCTTTCTTAAATTCCAAAACTGTTTTTTCGATAATCGATACGCAATCCAAAATCTGTTCTTCAGTTATTACCAAAGGCGGTGCCAAACGGATGATGTTTCCATGAGTTGGTTTGGCCAAAAGACCGTTATCACGAAGCGAAAGACAAAGATTCCAGGCGGTTTTGCTTTCCGGAGTATCGCTGATGAGAATCGCATTTAAAAGACCTTTCCCGCGCACACCGTTGATAAGATCAGTTTTTTTGATTAATTTCTGAATTTCATTTCGGAAAAGCTGCCCGAGTTTTTCGGCTCTTTCTGAAAGGTTTTCTTCTTCCACAACATCCAAAGCAGCGACTGCAACCGCACAGGCAATCGGATTTCCTCCGAAAGTTGATCCATGCTGCCCCGGTTTAATTACATTCATAATTTCATCATTTGCCAAAACCGCAGATACCGGATACATTCCACCGGAAAGCGCTTTACCTAAGATCAGAATATCAGGTTGAACATCCTCATGGTGACATGCGATGAGTTTTCCGGTTCTGGCAATACCTGTCTGTACTTCATCGGCAATAAAAAGAACATTATATTTTTTACAGAGGTCTGATGCTCCTTTTAAGAAACCTTCGTCCGGCACATAAACTCCAGCTTCGCCCTGGATGGGCTCAACCAAAAACGCAGCGATATGGGCTGAATCGTTTTTTAAAGTTTCTTCTAAAGCTCCAAGATCATTGTATGGGATTTTTATAAATCCAGGTGTAAATGGCCCGTAATTTCTGTTTGCATCGGGATCGTTGGAAAAAGAAACGATTGTGGTTGTTCTTCCGTGGAAATTATTTTCGCAAACAACAATTTTTGCTGTATTTTCTGAAATTCCCTTCACTTCGTAGCTCCACTTCCGGGCGAGTTTTACCGCGGTTTCTACGGCTTCAGCACCGGAGTTCATTGGTAAAACTTTATCAAACCCGAAAAGTTCGGTAATTTTTTTCTCGTACTCGCCTAAATTCGCATTATAAAATGCACGGGACGTTAAGGCCAACTTGTGCGCCTGATTTACCAAAGCATCAACAATTTTGGGATGCGAATGTCCTTGGTTTACAGCAGAATATGCTGAAAGAAAATCATAATATTTTTTACCTTCTACATCCCATACAAATACACCTTTTCCTTTCTCCAAAACCACCGGAAGTGGGTGATAATTGTGGGCGCCGTATTTTTCTTCGAGTTCTATAAAGTAAGAGGATGTTTTGTTTACTGTATGCATGCTGATTTGGTTTTAAGTGAACACAAAAATACGCATTTATTTTTATCTGTTGAAGCGTTTGCAGCTAAACTAAGAGCAGCAAATCAGGTCTTATTTAAGAAAAGCATGGGGAAATGACGCTTAATCATTCCAAAAAAAAACCGGCAATTTACTGCCGGTTGATATTCGCTTCTGATAAAGATTTTAGTAATTAAATTTCTGATCCATCACAAAATCTTCCATGAATTTTGTGGTGTAATTTCCGGCAAGATAGTTTTCATCTTCCATCAACTGTCTGTGGAAAGGAATTGTAGTTTTTACGCCTTCTATATAAAACTCTTCTAAGGCACGCTTCATCTTTGCGATGGCCTCATCGCGTGTTTGTGCTGTAGTGATTAACTTTGCGATCATCGAATCGTAATTAGAAGGAATTGTATAACCGGAGTACACATGGGTATCAACACGAATTCCATGACCGCCTGGAATATTCAGCTCGGTAATTTTTCCCGGAGAAGGACGGAAATCGTTAAAAGGATCTTCTGCATTAATTCTACATTCAATTGAGTGAAGTTTCGGATAATAATTGATCCCTGAGATTGGTGTTCCTGAGGCTAAAAGAATCTGCTCCCGGATAAGATCGTAATCCACCACCTGCTCTGTAATAGGATGCTCTACCTGGATTCGGGTATTCATCTCCATAAAATAGAATTTGCGATCCTTGTCCACCAAAAACTCAATAGTTCCCACACCTTCGTACTTGATATATTCCGCAGCTTTTACTGCAGCTTTACCCATTTCTTCACGAAGTTCATCGGTCATAAACGGAGAAGGAGTTTCTTCAGTTAACTTTTGGTTTCTTCTTTGTACAGAACAGTCTCTTTCTGAAAGGTGACAGGCTTTTCCGTATTGGTCACCTGCAATTTGAATTTCGATATGTCGCGGCTCAACAATGAGTTTCTCCATGTACATTCCACCATTTCCGAATGCCGCAGTAGCTTCCTGAACTGCAGAATCCCAATGTTCCTGCAAATCTTCAGCTTTCCAAACCGCTCTCATTCCTTTTCCGCCACCCCCTGCTGTTGCCTTAATCATCACAGGGTAACCGATTTCTTCGGCAAGTTTCGCTGCAGTTTCGTAACCGTCGATTAAGCCTTCAGAACCGGGTACACATGGAACTCCTGCTTCTTTCATGGTAGCTTTAGCGTTTGCTTTGTCTCCCATTCTGTCGATCTGTTCGGGAGTTGCACCAATAAATTTAATGCCGTTTTCCTGACAGATTCTGGAGAAATTAGAATTTTCTGATAAAAATCCGTATCCCGGGTGTATCGCATCGGCATTGGTAATTTCTGCTGCCGCAATGATGTTTGAAATTTTAAGGTAAGAATCTTTGCTCATCGGAGGGCCAATGCAAACTGCTTCATCAGCAAACCTAACGTGCAGGCTGTCTTTATCCGCAGTAGAATAAACTGCCACAGTTTTGATTCCCATTTCTTTGCAGGTACGCAGAATACGCATTGCAATTTCGCCTCTGTTGGCAATTAATATTTTTTTGAACATCGTACTTGAAATTTTAAATTTTGAATTTTGAATTTTAAATTATTTTTAAATGAGCTCCATTTAAAATTTATAATCTATAATTTAAAATTTCTTAAGAAGGATCAACTAAGAATAAAGGCTGGTCATATTCAACAGGCGAAGCGTCATCTACCAAAATCTTCACAATTTTTCCTGAAACCTCAGATTCAATCTGGTTGAATAATTTCATGGCTTCAATTACGCAGACAACTTTTCCATTAGAAACCTCGTCGCCAACATTTACGAAAACATCTTTATCCGGAGATGGTTTTCTGTAGAAGGTACCGATCATTGGGGACTTAATGGTTACAAATTTACTGTCATCCGAAACAGCGTCAGCAGCTGGTGTGTTCGCAACAGGTGCAGATGCTTGTGCAGCAGCAGGTGCAGCTTGCTGTGGCGCAGTATGGTAAACAGCCGGTTGCTGCATATAGTTTACCTCACTTCCTCCGAGTGGAGTCTTAATCGTGATTTCGAAATCTTTTGTTTTGTATTTTACTTCAGAAACTTCTGCTTTAGACACAAATTTGATCAGATTTTGTATGTCTTTAATGTCCATTATATTTTATATTTGTTTGTTATGCCAAAGATACTAAAAAACAGCAAAAAACAACAAAAAACCACTCAAAATTGAAAAAATTGAGTGGTTTTAGTATAAAATTGAAGTTTTTTAAGATTTTTTGTCTTAATTTTCTTCTGTAGTTTCTACTGTTTTTTCCATTACTACCTTACCTCTGTAGTACATTTTTCCTTCAAACCAATGCGCTCTGTGGTAAAGGTGCATTTCTCCTGAAGTTGCATCTTTTGCCAATTGAGGAACACTTGCTTTGTAGTGTGTTCTTCTCTTATCTCTTCTTGTTGACGATTGTCTTCTCTTTGGATGTGCCATTTCTTATAATTTTGCTTTATGAGCGATGAGTAGTTGATTGCTCACTTCTCATCATTTTAAACTATTTAATTTTTATCTTTTAACTTTTTCAAAGCTTCCCAACGGGGATCGCTTTCCGGTTCTTCATCTACTTCGTCTTTCGGACTGAATTTTTCGAGAATTTCCAAATCTTCATCAGAAACATTCGGCGAAATTTTCTTCATCGGTATTGCAAGCATTACTACTTCGTAGATTAACTGCGCCACATTGAATGCGTGATCGGTCATCGGAATGGTAATCACATCTTCTTCGCTGTCATCATATCCTGCACCGAATTTTACCAGAACAGCTAATTCATTTTCTATCGGATGGTCGAAATTTTCGTTGGTGATATCACAAACTAAATTTACCATTCCGGAAGTTTTGATATTTACCTCTAAAAAAGTGGTATGCTTATCCATTAAAACATCAGCCACGATTTTAGGTTCTGTAAATTCCTGTTCAGTATCGAAAAGTTGAAAGAACGTTTTATCTATCTCAAATTGGAATTCGTGTTTGCCGTTTTTTTGACCCGAAAACACGATGTCGTAGTTTCTTAACCTGTCCATAAAATGAGTGTGCAAAAATATGCAAATTTTTTAATATTACAAATAATTTTCAAAACAATTATTTAAGAAAAATAATTTTAAAAACTTTAACTGTGTTTTTCCTGTGGCAAATCCTCGTCTACGCCATTTGCTGCAGCATTTTTACGTGGCTGCATACGGTTGGTCATTAGATCATTATACTCTTTTCGGTTTTTAAAAATCTTTATCGCAGTGAAAATTGCTTCGGTAAAACTCGTTTCATCGGCAATATTCTGTCCTGCAATATCATAGGCTACGCCGTGATCCGGAGATGTTCGGATGAAGGGCAATCCGGCGGTATAATTTACTCCCTCTTCATAAGCCAATGTTTTAAAGGGTGCCAGACCCTGGTCGTGATACATCGCTAAAACTGCGTCGAAACTTTTGTACTTCACGGGTTGAAAAAAACTGTCGGCCGGAAATGGCCCGAACGTTAAAACCCCGTTATCGAAAAGCTCTTTAATGGCAGGCGAAATTATTTCAATTTCTTCCTTACCAATTACACCACCGTCGCCGGAATGTGGATTTAAGCCCAACACTGCAATTTTAGGCCGCGGAATCTGGAAATCTTCAATAAGACACTGATTCAGCATTTTAATCTGCTTCTTTATTTTTTCTTTTGAAATGCTTTCGGCAACCAGAGCAATCGGTATGTGGTGGGTAGATACTGCTACCTTCAGATCATCGGTCACTAAAAACATCAATCCTTTTTTACCAAATTTTTCTTCAAGATAACCGGTGTGTCCTGCATGCGCAAAACCATGTTTCATCATTTCATCTTTATTGATGGGCGCAGTGACTAAAACATCTATTTCACCTTTCATTAATGCTTCTGTTGCCGCCTGCAGCGAATCAATTGCCATTTTGGTCGATTCTTCCGTAGGTTTACCTAAGTCTACGTTTACATTTTCTTTGGTAAGATTCACCATATTAATCTTATCGCCCACCGCCTGAGTGGCCTCGGTGATATAATTAAAATTGTGCTGAAGCTTAAAAATGTTTTTCTGATAAGTAAACAGTTTCCCGGAACCAAAAATGATGGGTGTAAAAAATTCGGTAATCGCTTTGTCTTTCAATGATTTCATAATGATTTCCGGGCCTATCCCGTTGAAATCCCCGATTGAAATTCCTACCCTTACTTTATGGTGTTTAGCACTCATTTTTAATTTATCTTTGAAGATTAATAGAATTTCACAAATTTAGCAATTTAGAAATAACTATTCTGTACTTATTTGAAACTAAATTTTTCTTTACCCAAAAAAAAACGATCTTATGTTCACAGGAATCATCGAAGCTACCGCAACACTTGAAAAAATTGAACACAGCGGAGAGAATATTAATTTTACACTCACCTGTCCCTTTACTCAGGAATTAAAGATTGACCAAAGTTTGGCGCATAATGGCTGCTGCCTTACCGTGGTAGAAATCAATGATAGAAGTTACACCGTTACTGCCATTGCTGAAACCCTGGAAAAAACCAACCTCGGAAAATGGATTGTAGGAACAGAAGTGAATTTGGAACGCTGTTTGAAGTGGGATGGAAGACTGGATGGCCACATTGTTCAGGGTCATGTAGATAAAACCGGAACCGTTGAAAAAATTGAAGACAAAGACGGAAGTTTTTTTATCACCATTCAGTACGACGAAACCGATGATTATGTTACCGTTCCCCAGGGATCTATTACGGTGAACGGCATCAGTTTAACAGTTGCTTCCAGCGATTCGGGCAGGTTTTCGGTGGCCATTATTCCTTACACATGGGAATTCACCAATATGAAAAATCTAAAGCCCGGAGATGTGGTAAATCTGGAATTCGACATTATAGGAAAATATGTAACGAAACTGATGAAAAAAAATGCCCTTCTCTAAATATAAAGGTTATAGCTTAAGAAATAAAGTTTTCTGGGGATTTCTCCTGATCTGTTTACTCAGTATCGCGAGTTCCTCTACTCTTTCCTATTTTATTTTACGCAACAATGCAGTAGCACAAAGCCGTACAGATCTTCAGAAAAAATCTGAAGCCCTGATGTCGGCACTCGATTATTCAGTAAGCCATACCCAGGTTGAAACCAACGATTTACCACAGATTTTAGCCAATGATATTTTCGAAATTGCCGACATCAATAACCAGGATATCATCATCTACGACTTATCAGGTAAATTTTTGATTTCAAACAAGGACATTAATCTTATCGCGCAGAAAGAAATTCCGCTCGAAGTAATAAACCGCGTACTTAAAAGCGATACCAGAATAGATTTTCAGACGTACGATAAAAAAATCGGGGCCAATGTTTCTTCTTCATATATGATATTGAAGAATAATATGCTGGAGCCTATCGGCATTGTATTTTTTCCTTTTTATCATAACGACGGTGCTTACTTCAGTGTTTTCAACAAATATGTAAATTACATTATTATTGTCAATCTTTTCATCATCGCAATCTCCGTTTGGCTCAGCTGGATTATCTCGAATAACCTTACGCGCGCCGTTACCAAGTTTTCAGACAAAATCAACCAGATTACGCTGTTTGAAGATGATCCAAAACCCATTAAATATTATCATAACGACGAACTGAACCAGCTGGTGAAAGCTTACAACAAAATGATTCTCCAGATTCAGGAACAGAAACAGCGCCTCAGTTTTAAGGAAAAAGAAGAAGCCTGGCGCGAAATGGCAAAGCAGGTAGCACACGAAGTTAAAAACCCGCTTACCCCGATGAAACTCACCATACAAAACTTCGAAAGAAAATTTGATCCGGCAGATCCCGATATCCGCGACAAAGTAAAACATTTAAGCCGCACATTGGTAGACCAGATTGATCTGGTGGCAACCGTTGCAAGTGCTTTTTCTCAGTTTGCACAACTTCCTGAAAAAAACAACGAAATATTCGATCTGAATAAAGAAATTAAGAACATCATTAATGTTTTCAGCGACGAAAAAATTTATTTCCATTCCAACAGAGATATTATTATGGTTGAAATGGACAAAATTTATCTCTCCAGAATCATTACCAATTTGGTGGCAAATGCCCGCCAAGCGAAACACGACGACCGCGACAATATCATTAATCTTGACGTGGAACAGCGCCAAAAAAGAGTTATTATTACCGTGGATGATAACGGAACAGGAATTCCCGAGGATCTTTACGACAGGATTTTCGAGCCTAATTTCACTTCAAAAACAAGTGGGACAGGTCTCGGTTTAACCATGGTAAGAAAAATGGTAGAAGATTACAAAGGCCAAATTTCAGTAAAATCTGAGGTCGGTAAAGGTTCTACATTTACCATTTCTTTGCCTACAAATATGTAGATTTTCTTATTTAATGAAACCTTTTCACTTGCAAAAATTCACTGTTAATCAATCAGCAAAAGTCTTCCGTGTAGGAACTGACGGAGTTTTGCTTGGCGCCTCGGCAACGGTTGAAAAGGCTGAAAACATTTTAGAAATAGGCACAGGCACAGGATTAATTGCTTTAATGATCGCCCAGCGAAATCCAAAAGCCTTTATAACTGCCATCGACCTCAATGAAGAAGCCGTAACTCTCGCCTCAGAAAATTTCAGAAATTCGCCATACCGCGACCGATTAAAAGCTATTTTGCAGGATTTCAAGCAAATCAAAACGGAGGAGAAATTTGATTTAATCGTTTCGAATCCACCGTATTTCGAAGAAAATTCTTCAGAAAAAGATATTTTGGCCCGGCAACAGACAGAACTTTCTTTTGTTGATTTAATCCGAAACGCCTCAAAAAGTCTTTCCGGAAAAGGAATTTTATCGGTCATTATCCCGTTTAATTCCGGACATGATTTTGAAAGGGTCTGTAGAGAACACAACCTCTTCCCAATAAAAAAGATTACCATTTCTGGAATAAAAACCGCTACTCCCAAAAGACTGATTCTGGAGTTTGGATTAAACGCCGGAAAAGTAATCGAAACCGAATTCGTCATCGAAAAATCACCAAGAAAATACAGTGATAGCTACCTCGAGCTGACCAAAGATTTTCACGTCTTCAGAAAATAATCCAATTATTTTGGAGCATTCAGCGTAACCACAATATCTTTATTGATGTTTTTGACCGACGAATATTTAGCGTCGCACACTGAAGTGGTAATCGTATAATTTCCTTTATCAATGAGTAAAAAATTCTGGTTGTGGGCCGGGACATCAAGATTATAAAACTTTCTTCCGCTGATTTTTACGATGAGATTGCATTTCGATTTGTTTATGATCTGTATGTATGCATTTTTGCTTGTAGGATCAGTATTGAACATGTGGGTTAGCAACTCAGCCGTTCGTTTATTTTTTTCGCTAACGCCACCGCTTCTTGCTACATCTTTTTTAATCTCCGTTTTTAATTTACTTGTACTGATGGGCTTAACGCTGGGTTTAGCAACATTTGCTCTTTCAGCCGGTGCTTTATCACCGTTGATTACTGCAAGAAGTTTGCGTTTGAATTCCGGCGTTTTAGGATGAGTAGGGTTATACTTAATAAAATTGGCAATCACCTGCGGATCTGTGCTTTTCTCTACCTGGGCAGCAGTGTATTTAGACTGCGCCGTAGAAAAAAACGGAATAAAAAAAACGAGAATATATAGATATCTTTTCATTAATACGATGATTTATAGAAGTTTAAATTTTACTAATAACGAAGAATTGTTCTTTTTAGTTTGCATGAAATTTATTATCTTTGCAACGCTTAAAATTAAAGCTAATCTAATCAATTTTAATATAAAAAATAAATTTTATGTATACACCCGTTGCTGCAGACGTAGCCAAATTAAGAAACATTACAGGAGCAGGAATGATGGACTGCAAAAAAGCCTTGGTTGAAGCTGAAGGAGATTTCGATAAAGCGATTGAAATTCTTAGAAAAAAAGGCCAGAAAGTTGCTGCAAACAGAGCCGACAGAGAATCTACGGAAGGTGCTGTTATCGCTAAAGTAAATGCAGACAATACTGCGGGAGTAATTATCGCGTTAAACTGCGAAACAGACTTCGTTGCAAAAAATGACGATTTCGTAAAATTAGCTCACGAGCTTGCTGAACTTGCATTAGGAAAAACAAAAGAAGTATTTTTAGCTTCAGATTTCCAGGGAACTACTGTTGCTGAAAAACTAATCGAGCAAACTGGTGTTATCGGCGAAAAAATTGAGATCGGTTCTTTCGAAACAATCGAAGGTCCATTCTTGGGAGCATACATCCACGCAGGAAACAAAATTGCTGCGATCACTTCACTTTCTGCTGATGTTGACGGGGCCTCTGAAGCTGCAAAAGCTGTATCAATGCAGGTTGCTGCAATGAACCCAATTGCACTTGATGAAACGATGGTTTCTCAGGAAGTTATCGACAGAGAGCTTGATATCGAAAGAGAAATCTTAACTAAAGAAGGTAAACCTGCAAACATCATCGATAATATCCTTAAAGGAAAAATGCAGAAATTCTACAAAGACAACACTTTGGTTCACCAGGCTTTCATTAAAGACAGCGGTGTTTCTGTAGCTGATTACGTAAAATCTGTAAACGGAGATTTAAAAGTGGTAGGTTTTGTAAGAGTAAGTCTTGCCTAACCGAAAATCTTTTTTCATATAAATCTCTTCCATTAACCATGGAAGAGATTTTTTTTTCGGTAATTATGAAGTAATTTTGTCTCCCGGAAAAATACTATGTACAGAGCCAATATATTCAGCAGTTTTGCACTGCTTTTCATGGTGTTCAACATTTCAGCAAATGCACAGCAATACATTACAGTTGATTCCTCGACTTATAGTGCAGAAGAGCTTGTACGCGATATCTTTATCGGTTCACAAAATTCGGGTTGCATCACCGTATCCAATGTTTCTGCAAAAGGATGGCAGAACTTCGGAAGCGGTTCTTCGAGTTACGGTTATTTTGAAAAACGCACTCTGCCTTTCGATATCAATAAGGGAATTATTCTAAGCACGGGATCTGTTCAAAATGCTCCTGGACCTAATAATGTTTTGTTGGATGATCAGGACAGTAACTGGTCCGGCGACCAAGACCTTGCAGATGCGCTACAGGAAAGCGTCTCGAACTACCTGAATGCAACTTCCATTGAATTCGATTTTGTGGCCAGCAATACTTCAGGAATCAGTTTCGAATATTTATTTCTTTCTGAAGAATACCGCAGGACCAACTGTACCTACTCCGACGGATTTGCATTCCTGATTAAAAAAGCCGGTAGCAGCGATCCGTATACCAATATCGCACTCGTTCCGGGAACCCAGGATCCCGTGACATCGCTCACCATTAACACGGCCCCAAACTGCCCCAGAAACACTGCATATTTTGGAAGTTTCAACGGAATCAATTCTCCGACTGCTTTTGATGGACAAACCAAAGTTCTTACCGCAAAAACCGATATTATTCCAGGTGTAAAATATCACATCAAACTGGTTATTGCCGACCATTTGGCAGGTTCCGACCGAACAGGCCGTTACGATTCTGCGGTTTTTCTGAAAGCCGGGAGCTTTGTAGGTAAAAAGGATTTGGGCCCAGACCTTTTAATTTCAACCAATAATCCGGTTTGCGAAGGAAGTTCTAAGATTTTAGATGCCACCACCGCAGGCGCTACTTCGTACCAGTGGTTTAAAAATGGAATATTGATTTCGGGAGCAACACAACCACAGCTCAGTATCCCTGGCGTAACTGCAAGTACCGGAATTTACAGCGTTGAAGTAAATGTAGGCGGTTGTGTTTTGACAGGCGCAGTGAGAATTGAAATTCAGGAAAAACCGGCCGTTAATTTCGGTACCTTCACCCTTTGCGACAACAACTTATCCGGAGGTGTCCCTGTAAATTTCTCACAACTCGATTCCCATGTGATTTCAAATTTCAATACGGCCTACATTCCGAAATATTATCTTAAAAAGTCAGATGCGCAGGCAGGAACTCCTGGAACAGAACTGCAGAACGGCTGGCTCCTCACCACCGACACACCCATTTACATTCGAATTGAAAGCGCTTTTGGCTGTAACCCGGAATATGGTGAAATCATTCTTAAAATTGGCAACAAAACACCCTTGATCACTAATTCTTTATCTGATGATGTATGCGACAACGACCGTGATGGAAACATCAGTATTGATCTGAAAAATTATCAAACACGCTTTACATCTTCAACGCAGGCGAATGTAACATTTTACAATTCTCCGCAAGATGCTAGAAACAAGGTGAATCCCATTCCAGAAAATCAAATAATCAGTAATTCGAAAGTTTTTGGAATCAGAATCGAGAGTTTATCGGCCTGCCCGAATGTAGCGACATTAAGCCTGAACTTTAAATCACCCAAAAAATCGGATGATTTAAAGGACAAAGTGATATGCAGCAATGCCACAACGAGTTTAGACGCAGGTCCCGGCTTCGATTCTTATACATGGAGCACCGGCGAAACTACCCAAGGAATAAATAATGTGGGCGTAGGAGAATATTGGGTTGATTTAGGTTCTAACGGATGTATTTACAGGCAAATCGTGAAAGTTACCGCCGCAACTCTACCCCAGATTACCAACATCGATGTTTCCGGAAATACGGCAACAGTCTTTGTAAGCGGTGGACTTCAACCCTACGAATATTCCTTAGACAATATCACTTTTCAGAATTCTAATGTATTTACAGATATTCCGCGTGGACTGCACAAAATATATGTTCGGGATGCAAAAAAATGCCAAACCGTGGAAAAGGAATTTCTGATCATCAATTTGATTAACGTTATTACGCCAAATGGCGACGGAATCAATGATGTGCTTGATTATTCGGATCTGAGGATTAAAGACAACGTTAGCCTACAGATTTTCGACCGGTTCGGCACCCTGGTTTTCACCTCGAAAGAACATCAGTTTATCTGGGACGGAAAACTCAGCGGCAGAACTTTACCCACCGCTAATTATTGGTATGTCCTGAACTGGACAGAACCGGACACACAAATTCCGATATCCTACAAAGGCTGGATTTTACTTAAAAACAGAAATTAAATTTACCTTGAAATGGTATCAAACTGCCGGAAACCATTAAGAAAATCTTTTAAATTCATCCGTTTTTTACCTTCAAGCTGTAATTCTTCCGGATAATAAATTCCGTTTTTAGCAAAAATTTTGAAAGCGTGCTTGTCGATTTCTATACTTCCCACGGTTTTTCCGTGCGGCAGCACCTCAAATTTACCTTTATAAATTTTCAGGATTTTTTCGTCCCCGCCAATTTTCAAAGTCGTAAACGCACAAGGATAAGGCGACATTCCGCGGATGAAATTATGAACTGTTTCTGCGTCTTTCGTCCAGTCGATTCTGGTATCTTCTTTAAAAATTTTAAAAGCATTTTTCGGATGCTCTACATCAGGCTGCGGTTTTTCCTCGATTGAATTTTCTGCCAAACCGTCTAAAGTTTCCACCACAAGTTTTGCGCCCATTTCCATTAAACGGTCGTGAAGTTCGCCCGCATTTTCTTCTGGTGAAATTTCGATTTCCTGCTGAAGAAGAATGTTACCCTCATCAATTTTTTCATTGATGAAGAAAGTGGTTGCGCCGGTTTTCTTTTCCCCGTTAATTACCGCATAATTAATCGGAGCCGCGCCACGGTAATCCGGCAGAAGCGATGCGTGAAGGTTGAAAGTTCCTAATTTTGGCATTTCGAATAAAACTTTAGGCATCATTCTGAAGGCTACCACTACAAAAACGTCAGCATCCAAATCTTTTATGCTCTTTAAAAATTCCGGATTTCTTAATTTCTCAGGCTGAAAAACCGGCAGATGATTTTCTACGGCGAAAGTTTTCACGGGTGATTCATGAATTTTTTGTCCGCGTCCGCTTGCTTTATCGGCAACGGTTACCACCCCGACAATTTTGTGTTGAGATTGGTGAATCGCCTGAAGCGAGGTTTTTGCAAACTCGGGAGTTCCGAAAAATATTACTTTTAATGATTTCATTTTTTATTTAAAGTTTTAGGCAAAATATGCTTACTCATTCAATGCGTAAGTCCGGAAATTCAACATTTTTACTTTTCCGGAATCCAGCAGATAGATAAGATTTTCAAGGATATTTTCCTTTTCGTAGTAATTTAATCTGATGGCAACCTCTTCTATGCTGGAGGGTTTCTGTTGAAGGATTTCGGTGATTTCCTGGGAGATATTTCTTCCGAAAACGCCTTCTTTCTGTTTCTCACATACTGTACAGTTACCGCAGTTTTTAACATTCTTCTCACCGAAATAAGACAGAATAAGTTTCATTTTACAGAAATCGGTATCCTGTACAAAAAACTTCATTTCTTCCCACTTCTGAAGTTTATTTTTCTGAATCTGCTCAAAAAGATTCCAGTATTTTCCTTTAACGGCGCGGTCGTCCCGGTGTTTTAGGAATTTGATGCTCGCCAGTGCACCATCGATATATTCCAGATAATTTTTCTGCTGCAGTTCCTTAATCCGCTCTCTTATAAGATGCGGGTCAACATTCATCTTATTACTGAGGGTGAATTCGCTGAAAAGGATTTTGTGGGTCGTAAGTCCGGAATAATTCCGAAGCAGAAGTTCTATAAAATATGCATCCTTTTTTGCCAGCAGATCGAGCTCTTCAGGATTAATTTTTAATTCCAGAGAAGAAAGCGAACGGTTATTGTTGAAAAAAACAATTTCCTGGTTGTGAAGAAAATTCAGTACATTTTTAATTTTCGCCATGGAAGTTTTGGTAAAATTCTGAATTTTCTGAACATGTAGTTGAAATACATTTTCCGGCAAATCATTTTCAGCAATCTGAAAACTGGAATAGAGATAAGAAACGATATTGTAAAACTCCTGTTTGGTGGGTGTTTGGTTCCGTAAGATCTGATCAAAATTTGCAAGTTCCTGCTCATTCCAGAACAGAAACGTTGAAGACGGCTGCCCGTCGCGACCTGCCCGCCCGATTTCCTGATAATAATTTTCCAAAGACTGCGGCGGAGAAAAATGCACGACAAACCGTACATTATCCTTATCGATTCCCATCCCGAAAGCATTGGTGGAAATTAAAACATGCTGCTGGCTTTTCAGCCAGAAATTCTGTTTTGCATTTTTTTCTTTTGCGGGCAATCCTGCGTGGAAAAAATCAACATTCTGGATTTTGTTGTTTTGCAGGAACTTGACCAACTCTTCAGATTCTTTTCTTGTCCTTACGTAGACGATTCCCGATGAGTTGTTATATTTCAGCAGGCTGAAAATTCTTTGATATTTATCTGAAATTTTATCTGAAATGATTTTGATATTGGTCCGGCGAAAACTTTTTTTGAAAATTTCGGGATTCTTTAGATTGAGTTTGACCTGAATTTCCTGAAGAACCTTCGGAGTTGCCGTTGCTGTTAGCGCCAGGCATGGAATTTCTTTAAAATGGGTACGAAAATCTTTGATGTGCTGATAACTTGGGCGGAAATCCTGTCCCCACTCCGAAATACAGTGTGCTTCATCTACCGCAATAAATGAAATCTGAATTTCTTCGAGGTTTTGCAGAAAAGTCCTGTTTGTAAGTCTTTCCGGAGACACATAAAGCAATTTGGTAAGTCCTTCCTTGCATCGGTTAAAGATGGTTTCAGCATCGAATTCATCGAGTTCAGATGACAGATATTCGGCTTCAATCCCATTATTTTTAAGCTGATAAACCTGGTCTTTCATTAAAGCCAAAAGCGGGGAAATTACGATGCACGTACCTTCCAAAATGAGTGCCGGAAGCTGATAACAGAGTGATTTACCACCACCGGTAGGAAGCAAAGCCAATGAATCTTTGCCAGAAATTACGGTATCAATGATCTCTTCCTGAGAATCTCGGAATGTGCTGTAACCCCAAAAATGTTTTAAGGTATCGAACTTTAGCCGGTGAAAATCTTGGAAAGAAATCATGGAGTAAAATTACAGAAACAAAATTCATAAAACAAAAAAAGAGGCTGTCTCAAAAGGACAGTCTTTTTTTTCGCTTTGTTTAAAAATCCGATTTTTGAAGTTTCTATTTTTGATTTTTTGAAAAACAAAGCTAAAAAAGTCAAAAAACAGTCTATTTCAGGCTGCGTTTGCCATTTTTTTGAGATTATGGGCAATGGCTAGGATGCCGATTTCTACCTCGACCTTGGTTTTTCCTCGAAGCATAAAGCGTTTAAAGTTTTTGTTGTGTTTGAGCTCTGCAAAAACAGGTTCAACATCGTGACAGCGATGTTTTCGGAGTTTAATGCCTTTCTTGGTATTGAGAAGTTTAAAAGCCTTTTCCCTGATTTTTGCCAGTTTGGGATTGTTTTGTGAAGTGGTTATTTGTCCCGATTTTTGGTCTTTTCTGAAGTAATTGTATTTAACATAAGGTTTTATTTTCTTATTTTTCAGTAGGTTATAGTTTTCTTCCGAACCATAACCTGCATCGGCAACGAGTTCTTTCGGAACTTTACGATAGCTCTCTTCAAAACCTTTTAAATGAGACTCCAATGTTTTGGTATCCGTAGGATTGGGATGGATGGAATAATGTAAAATAAATTGTTTATTCGTAGAAATCTGTAGAT
>Ga0308157_10000595_pt1 | contig 109778 bp, 92 predicted proteins | sample PhyBR1_FD_201035 | JGI IMG/M metagenome (GOLD analysis project Ga0308157, IMG submission 201035) | Phyllosphere microbial communities from UC Gill Tract Community Farm, Albany, California, United States - DLSLB.R1 | ecosystem: Host-associated > Plants > Phyllosphere > Unclassified | place...
CGTCGTGGTGGTCTTGTGCAGGAAATCCTTGCGGGCGTTGGCAATGGCCGTGTGAATTTTTTGAACTTTGGCCTTTTCCTTTTTCCAGTTCTTGCTGAATTTGACCTTGCGGGCCATGCGCCGCTGGAAACGGGCCAGGCGTTGCTGGTGTTTTTTAAAGCTGCTTAGCGGTGCAATGAAACTGCCATCGCTCAGGGTGGCGAAACGGGTAATGCCCACGTCAATACCAACGGCAGTGCTCGCCGCAGGAATCGGCGGGGGCACTTCGCGCTCCGTCTGGATGCTGGCGTACCACTTGCTACTCGTTTGGCTGATGGTGATGTTTTTGGCCAGACCCAAAATGTCCCGGCTGTTGCGATAGCGCACCCAGCCCAGCTTGGGCAACTTGATGCGGCTGTTGACCTGGTCGATTTCAAACTGCTTGGCGTCCGGGTAACGAAACCCCTCGCCACTTCCTTTGCGCTTGAAGCGGGGGAAGTCAGCGCGCTTGGCAAAGAAGTTTTTGTAGGCCCGCTCCAAGTCTTTGAGCGCATGCTGCAAGGGATGGCAAGGAGCCTTTTTGAGCCAAGGGGTATCTGGCCCATTGCGCCAGTCGGTCAGCGACTTTGCCAGCGACACATAGCCAATGAACTTGCCGCCCGCTTCGTAATTGGTTTTCTGCAACGCCAGCGCCTTGTTGTAAACGAAGCGGCAGGCCCCGGAAAAACGGCGCATATCGCGCTGCTGCCCGGCGTCAGGCATGAGTTCAAATTTGAAGGCTATGCAGGCGCTGCATAGCTTAATTGTATTTGGCCCATGAGAAATAACAACGAAATACGACACGGAAGACACTGCGTTTTTCCTGATGCATGTGCGTTTGGTCTTTGTGACCAAATACCGCCATGGAGTTTCACAGGTGATTGACGACTTGCGCGAGGTCTTCAAAAGCGTTTGCACAGACTTTGAGGCGCAACTGGTTGAGTTCGACGGCGAAGACGACCATGTTCACCTGTTGGTGAACTACCCGCCCAAGGTTTCGGTATCGGTTTTGGTCAATAGCCTCAAGGGCGTATCCAGCCGGATGATTCGCAAGAAAAATTACCCCAGCGTCCAAAGAAAACTATGGGTGGAGCGCTTTGGTCGCCCAGCTACTTTGCCGGTAGCTGTGGTGGCGCACCCATTGCTGTCATTCGCCAGTACATCGAGCAACAGCAGACGCCGCATTAAAACCAATCCAAACCACCAGGACGGCTTTGCCGTCCGCGCTCTTGACCCTGCCCTGAACGGCAGGGTAGGCCGCGCACCGGATCAAGAAGCTGGAAGCGGAACTGGGCACCCGGCTTTTCGAGCGCTCGCATGCGGGCGTCACGCCTACGCCCGCAGGCATGCAGCTGTACGAGGATGCGCGCCGGCTGCTTTCGGACGCCGATGCCGTGCGCGAGCGCATCCAGCGCCTGCCCCAGGGGCCCGAAGGCTCGGTGACGGTGGCTGCGCCGTTCCTGCTGGCCTCGTTGCTGCTTGGGCCGGTGCTTGCCGGACTCAGGCAAAGCCATCCGCGCATTCGCGTCTTTGTGCTTGACGACCTGAGCCTCATGGTGCGCAAGGCCATGCTCGACAGGCGTGCGGACGTTGGCATTCTGGTTGACACGCCCCGGCTGGAGAATCTGCGCTGCACGCCGCTGGCGCGCGAATCGATCTTTGTCTGCGGCCATGACGCCGATGGAACAGTGGCCAAGTTGCTGCGCGGCAAGGCCGATGGTGGCTATCCCGAGATCGACTTTGCCCAGGCGGCGCAGCTGCCGCTGGTGCTGCAGTCGCGCCGCTTCTCGATACGCCAGACGGTGGAGGAAGCCGCGACCCGGCTGGGCCTGGGCCTGAACGTGGTGCATGAGCATGACTCGGCGCGCGTGATTCGATCTCTTTACCAATGCGGCGCCGGCTTTACTTTCACGCCCGCCTGCTCGCTGGCCGAAAGCGCGCATCCCGAGCGCAGCCACTGGGTGGTGGCGCGCGTTGCCCGGCCGCAATTGCAGCGCGCCTACACCCTGGCGACACCGGCAGACCGCATGCCCGATGCCGCGACGCAGGTGGTGGTCGATGCGCTGGTGCAGGAAACCCGGCGCCTGGTGCTTGCGGGCCACTGGCAGGCCGAGCTGCAGATCTGAGCTTTCGCACAAGCGAGCCGCTGGTGCGCGCCGGGCATCATATTTATTGATGGACTGGCATCAGCAAACAGTATTTCCTCCTGCTGCCTGTCTTCTGGGACATTGGCTCCACGCCCTGCCGACACGGACAGTGCGAATACCAGGAGACCTATGCCACAGCCCGCCCCCTTCATCGCCAACGTCGGCGAACTTGTCTCGCGCAGCGCGCGGGCCTTTGCCCCGCATATCGCCGTCAGCAGTTCCAGCCGCAGCCTGACCTATGCCGAACTCGAACAGCGTTCCAACCGCCTGGCCAACGCCTTGCGAGGCATGGGTCTGGCGCGCGGCGACCGCGTGGGCATCTACCTGCCCAATTGCACCGAGATCGTCGAGATCGAGCTGGCCTGCTACAAGGGCGCATTCATCAAGGCGCCGTTCAACGCCCGCCTGTCGCCCACCGAAGTCGGCGAGATTGCGGCCAACAGCGAGGCGGCGGTGATCGTCACCACGGCCGAACGCGCCGAGGCGTTTCGCGCGCACATCCAGGGCGCCATGCCGCGTCTGCTGCTGCTGGACGGTCCGGACCAGACTTCCTATGAGTGCGCGCTGGCGCAGTCCAGCGATGGCTTCATGCCCGAGCGCGTCACGGCCGACGAAGTGGCGGTGCTGCACTACACCTCGGGATCGTCGGGGGTGCTCAAGGCCGCGATGCAGACCTTTGGCAATCGCCTGGCCCAGCTGCGCAAGTTCCTGATGCGCTCGGATGGCATGCGCTGCGGCCATATGCCGGGCTTGGTGGGGCCCGTCACCCATGCCTCGGGCATGCAGCTGGTGCCGGCGCTGTGCAGCGGCGCGACGATACGCCTGTTCTCGGGCTTCGAGCCTGGAAAATTCCTGGCGGAAATGCGCGCCGAGCGCGTGACGCACACCTTCATGGTGCCGACCATGATCAACATGCTGCTGGCCGAGCTCGAGGGCCGGTACCGGCCGCTGCCGGATCTGCTGCGCCTGGGTTACGGCGCGGCGCCCATGGCGCCGGCACGCATCCTGCGCGCCATGGATGTGTTCGGGCCCGTGCTGTCGCAGGGCTATGGCGCGGGCGAGACCACCTCGGGCGTCTGCGGCCTGACGGTCGAGGACCATCTGTTTGCGCGTGCGGCCCGGCCCGAGCGCCTGGCCTCGTGCGGCCGCCCCTTTCTCGAATCGCTGGTGGAGATCGTCGACGACGCCGGCTCGCCGGTCGCGCCCGGGGAGATCGGCGAGATCGTGGTCAGCGGATCCGATGTCTTTGCCGGCTACTGGCGCGCGCCCGAGCTCACGGCCGAGGTGTTGAAGAACGGCCGCTACCACACGGGCGACCTGGCGCGCGCGGACGACGAAGGCTATGTCTACATCGTGGATCGCAAGAAGGACATGGTGATCAGCGGCGGCTTCAACGTCTATCCCTCGGAAGTGGAGGCCGTGCTCTACCAGCACGAGGCCGTCGCCGATGCCTGCGTGTTTGCCATTCCCGACGAGAAATGGGGCGAGGCCGTGGCCGCGCAGGTGGTGCTCAAGCCGGGGCGCAGCGCCGATGTGCAGGCCATAGACCGCTTTTGCGCCCAGCTGCTGGGCGGCTTCAAGCGCCCGCGCCACATCGAGTTTGTCGATTCCCTGCCCAAGAACCCCAACGGCAAGGTGATGCGCAAGGCCATTCAAGCGCTTTACTGGACCGGCCACAGCCGCATGGTGAACTGAGAAAGACACGCAATGAAGACCGATTCCATCTCCCTGACTGCCGCCCCGCTGTTCGATGTGCCGTTCGAGGGCTCGGAGCGCGCGCGCGAGTTCATCGCCCGCATCCACGATTTTCTGTACGGCGAACTCGCCGCGCTGGCGGCCGCGCATGGCGTCGATCACGAGCATGGCGCGGACCGCGCCTTGCTGCAACAGGTCTGGAAACGCTCCCAGCAACTGGGCTTTTACGGCATGACCTTGCCCCAGACCATGGGCGGCCTGGACCTTTCGGTGCTAGACCATGTGCTCATCAAGGAAGCCATCTACGCCAGCGGCTCGCCCTTTGCGCCGCATGTGCTGGGCGAGCTCAGCGGCCCGCCACGCGTGGGCGCGCTGGCGCGCCATGCCACGCCTTACCAGCTGCAGCAGTTCATCACACCCGTTGCCCAGGCGGACAAGGCCATCTGCTTTGCGCTGACCGAGTCGCAGGCCGGCTCGGACGCGGGCGCGCTGCAGACGCAGGCCGTGCGCGACGGCGAGGACTACGTGATTGACGGGCGCAAACGCTTCATTTCGGGCTCGCCGTTTGCCGACCATGCGGTGCTGATGGCCTCCACCGCCAGCGACCCGGCGCAGCGCGAGATCTCGGCCTTCTTCGTGGATCTCAAGTCCCCGGGAGTGCGCGTGGAGACCGGCTACAAGACCATGGCCGGGCAGTCGCATACCGGCGATATCGTGCTGGAGGCCTGCCGCGTGCCGGCGGCCAATCTGATTGGCGCGCCGGGCCGGGGGCTGGCGCTGGCGCTGGGCCGCATCACGGTCAACAGGCTGCTGCACTGCCCGGCCATGGTGGGCTTGGCCCAGGTGGCGCTGCGCGATGCGCGCGACTATGCGCTGCAGCGGCGCCAGTTTGGCCGCGCGATCGGCGAGTTCCAGGCGATACAGCACATGCTGGCCGACATGGCCACGCAATTGAGCGCGGCGCGCGCGCTGATGCTGGCCACGGCCCGCCAGATCGACGCCGGCAGCGAAGCGCGCGCCGAAGCCTCCATGGCCAAGCTGTTTTGCTCCGAGACCGCGTTTGGCGTGGCCGACCGGGCCGTGCAGATCCATGGCGGCGAGGGCATCGTGCAGGGCCGGCGCGTGGAGTTTCTGTTTCGCATGCTGCGCATGTACCGCGTGCTCACCGGCACCAGCGAGATCCAGCGCAACACCATTGCCAAGGAACTGCTGGCGCAGCGGCCCTGAAGGCGGCGGCGCGACGCCCCCACGGCTGGCCGCAGGCAGATACCAACACAACGACAGGAGACAAGCCAGATGACCCATTCCTCAGCGCTGCACAGACGGCAATTTCTCGGCCGCACCCTGGCCGCCGGCCTGATGCCGGCGCCCGCACTGCTGGGCCTGGACGCGGCGCGCGCGGCCCAGCCCTGGCCGGCGCGCCCCATCAAGTGGATCGTTCCGTATCTCGCGGGAACGGCGCCCGACACCACGGCGCGCGTGATCCACGAAGCCGTGGCGCGCGAGCTCGGCCAGCCCGTGATCATCGAGAACCGCGGCGGCGTGGGCGGCAACCTGGGTGCACGCCTGGCCGCCAAGGCCGCGCCCGACGGCTACACCTGGATCTATTCCAGCGCACCGATGGCCGCCAGCATGCACATGTACAAGGCGCCGGGCTATGACGCGCTCAAGGACTTCCAGCATGTGATGGGCCTGACCAGCTCGGACATCGTGCTGATCGTCAACGCCGCATCGGACATCCGCTCGCTGGACGACCTGGTTGCCAAGGCCCGCCAGGCTCCGGGCAAGCTTGACTATGCCTCGGGCGGCGTGGGCACGCCCTCGCACCTGGGCGTGGAGCTGCTGCTCAGCGCGGTCGACGCGCAGGTCACGCATGTGCCCTACAAGGGCGCGTCGGAAATCGTCAATGCCGTCATGGGGCGGCAGGTCAGCTTCGGCGCGCCGATCTTTTCCGTGGCCTATGCCAACATCCAGGCCGGCAAGCTGCGCGCGCTGGCCATTGCCGGGCCGCGTCGCAACCCCAAGCTGGCGCAGGTGCCGACGCTGGCCGAGCTCGGTGTGCGCGGCGTGGAGCTCATGTCCTGGGGCGGCGTTTCCGTGCCCGCCGGCACGCCCGAGCCCATCGTGGCACGCTTGCGTGCGGCCTTCGAGAAAGCGCTGCGCCAGCCGTCGGTGGTGGCCGCGCTGGAGGAGCAGGGCGGCAATGTTTCGCCCATGGACGCCGAGACCTATCGGCGCGCCTTCACCCGGGAGATGGAGCTGACCGAGGCAATGATGAAAAAGGCCTCGATCGAGCCGATGTAGCGCCCGGGGCGGGGGCGCGAGCGGCCGCTCCTGAAGGATGCATGGCCGCGGCGGGTCGGGCCGAATGCCGTGGAGCTCGGGCCGGCACATGGGCGCAGACCTTAAAATCGCGCCAAGCCACTGTGCCGCCCGCCCCCTCGTCTACCCAAGGCATGATGACCGCATGACCCAATTGCCAGCCGCATCCATCAGTGCCCAGCCCGGTATCGCCTACCGCAAGGTCAAGAGCATTCTGATTTCCGAGATTGCCTCCGGTGCACTTCAGCCCGGTGTGAAATTTCCCAATGAAACGGCGCTGGCCAAGCGCTTCGGTGTGTCGGTGGGTACGCTGCGCCGGGCAGTCGAGGAACTGGTGGCGGAGAACATCCTGGTGCGCCAGCATGGCCGCGGCACTTTCGTGCGCAGCCTCGACGAGGAGCGCTTCCTGTTCCAGTTCTTCAAGCTTGCCGACCGCGATGGCAACTTCGAGTATCCCAAGGTGGAGCTGGTGGCATTCAGTCAGGCCCAGGCGACTTCGCAGGAAGCCAAGGTGCTGGGCCTGCAATCGGGCGACGCGGTGTTCCGGCTGGAGAACGTGCTGTCGCTGCAGGACCGGGCCACGGTGCACGATCGCATCTCCATTGACGCGAAACTGTTTGAGGGCTTGACGCAGCAATGTCTGACCCAGCGGGCGGGCACGATCTATGAGCTCTACCAGCGCAGGTTCGGCGTGACGATTGCCTGTGCGGACGAACGCCTGCGCGCCGAGGATGCCGATGCGCGCAGCGCCGAACTCCTGGGCATTGCGCCCGGTGCCTCGGTGCTGCGCATCGAGCGCGTGGCGTTCACCGTGGAGAACCGGCCCTGCGAATGGCGCATCTCCATTGTCAATTCAAGCCGCGTGGACTACGTGTCGCGGTCCGCGCACAACTGAGGCGCCCGGCGCCCGGCGCCCGGCACGCGCCGCGCTGGCGGACTGCATCGCGGCGCCACCTTTCCCCACTGAAGCGCCGAGCGCCCTGGCAGCGCAAGGGCCGACCCGCCGCAAACCTTTGCTGACTGACTGCGCAAGCCAGGACAGAAGCTGCCGCCGTGCGCGCGGAAAACGCCGCGCAGATCTGCACTGGGAAAACCCTGAATTGAAAGTCATACATATGACTTATATTTCTTTTCAGGCGATTCAGATTCGCTGACGCGAGTCGCCAGGCCATCCCCAGCCCCAGCGAAACCAAGGAGAAATCTCTTGATCCACTGCGTACTGCATGAAGAAAAGGACAGCGTTGCTGTCGTCGTCGTCGAAGGCATCACCGCCGGGCAAGACATGAATGCGCTCATCCTGGATGACGATCGCACGATCACCATCCAGGCAAATGCAGCCATCCCCATCGGCCACAAGGTGGCGGTGCGTGACATGGAGGTGGGCGATACGGTGATGAAGTACGGCACGGACATCGGCAAGGTCGTGGCGCGTATCGCCACCGGCGACCACGCCCACGTGCACAACATCAAGACCAAGCGCTGGTAAGCCCAGCGCCGCACCCGCGCCAAGCAACCCGTCCACTACAAGGCACTACTTCATGTCCATCATCGATCAATCCACGACCTTCTGGGGCTATCGCCGTGAAAACGGCCGCGTCGGCGTGCGCAACCACGTCATCATCCTGCCCCTGGACGACCTGTCCAATGCCGCCGCCGAAGCGGTGGCGCACGCGGTCAAGGGCACCATGGCCATTCCCCATCCCTACGGCCGACTGCAGTTCGGCGCTGATCTTGAACTGCACTTTCGTACCCTCATTGGCGCCGGCTCCAACCCGAACGTTGCCGCCGTGGTGGTGATAGGCATCGAGGACAGCTGGACCAAGACCGTGGTTGACGGCATCGCCGCCACCGGCAAGCCCGTGGTCGGCTTCGGCATCGAAGGCCACGGCGACCACGAAACCATCATGCGGGCTTCGCAGGCCGCAAAGAAAATGATCCAGCATGCGACCACGCTGCACCGGGTCGAATGCCCGATCTCGGATTTGTGGATCTCCACCAAATGCGGCGAATCGGACACCACCTCGGGCTGCGGCGCCAACCCCACCGTGGGCAATGCGTTTGACAAGCTCTACGAACTGGGAACGACCCTGGTTTTCGGCGAGACGTCGGAGCTCACCGGCGGCGAGCATCTTGTCGCCGCGCGCTGCCGCACCGACCAGGTCCGTGCCGACTTCATGAAGATGTTTGACGGCTACCAGGACATGATCAAGCGCCACGCGACCACCGATCTGTCGGATTCGCAGCCCACCAAGGGCAACATTGCCGGCGGCCTGACGACCATCGAGGAGAAGGCGCTGGGCAATATCCAGAAGATCGGCAAGAAGTGCATGGTCGACGGCGTACTGGACAAGGCCGAGACCCCGGACAAGCCCGGCCTGTGGTTCATGGACTCGTCGTCGGCCGCTGCCGAGATGGTGACCCTGTGCGCGGCCTCGGGTTTTGCGGTGCATTTCTTTCCCACCGGCCAGGGCAATGTGATCGGCAACGCCATTGTTCCGGTCATCAAGATCTGCGCCAACCCGCGCACCGTTCGCCTGATGAGCGAACACATCGACGTGGATTGCTCGGGCCTGCTGCAAAAGGAGCAGACCATGGACGCGGCCGGCGACCTGCTGCTGGAGATGATGCTGCAGACCATCAACGGTCGCTTCACTTCGGCCGAAGCCCTGGGGCACCGCGAGTTCGTGATGACGCGGCTGTTCGAAAGCGCCTGAGCCCGCGCGGCGCGGCCGCCGCCGGCTGCGCCTGCCTGCGCCGCCCGGCGCGCCTTTCCCTCCTGCCGTGCGGCATGCACGGCATTGCATTCCCACGCCAAGAATCAACTGAGGAGTTCCGGATGACCACATGGTGCAATCGGCTTACGAGACGTAATGCCCTTCACGCGATCGCATCGGCCAGCGCCGTGTCGCTTGTCCCCTCCCTGGCCGCGGCCCAGGACGGCTATCCGTCCAAGCCGATACGCTACATCGTGCCGTTTCCGCCCGGTGGACTGACCGACGTGATGGCGCGGCTCATCGCCCAGAGCACGGGCATGGCCATGAAGCAGTCGGTGCTGGTCGACAACCGTGCGGGCGCCAGCGCCAACCTCGGTGCCGACCTCGCGGCCAAGTCCAGCCCCGACGGCTACACCTGGCTGGCGATCACGCTCGCGCATGCGGTCAACCAGTCGCTTTTTTCCAACCTGCCTTACAGTCTCGAGAAGAACCTGACTCCGGTCGCCCATCTCGCGACCAGCCCCCTGGTGCTGGTGGTCAATGAAAGCAATCCGGCCAGAACCGTGGCCGACCTGTTGGGGCAGGCGCGCGCCAAGCGTCTGAACTGCGGCTCCAGCGGCAACGGCACGCCGCCGCACCTGGGCATGGAGTTGCTTGCGCTCAACGCCAAGATCGAGGTCTCGCATATCCCTTACAAAGGCGGCGCGCCTTCGCTCAATGATCTGCTGGGCTCGCAGCTTGACTTTATCGTCTCCAATCTGCCCGAGTCCTCGGCCTATGTGAAGGCCGGCAAGCTGCGGGCGCTGGCCGTGACTTCTGCCAGGCGCCATCCTCTGCTGCCCGACGTGCCCACGTTTGCCGAAGCCGGACTTCCGGGCGTGGAACTCGAGAACTGGACGGGACTGATGATGCCGGCCGGCACGCCCAAGGCGGTGATCGATCGCGTGGCCGCGGAAGCCATCAAGGCCGTCACCTCCAAGGAGATATCGGACCGTGTCGGCGCGATGGGCTTCACCTCGACCGGGCTGGGGTCGGCCGAGTTTGGCGAGTTGATCAAGAAGGATGTCGCGCGCTGGCGCGAAATCGTCAAGCTGCGTCATATCCAGACGGGCTGATCCCGTTGCCACGCGCTGCCCCCTTCGTACGGAACACCACCATGTCACTTCAAAAAATCGTCATCACCGAGTTCATGGACCAGACAGCCGTTGACGCGCTGCGCACCGACTTCGAGGTGCTCTACGACCCCGGCCTCGTCGACGACAGCGGGCGTCTGCATCAAGCCGTGGGCGATGCCGATGCCGTGATCGTGCGCAACCGCACCCAGGTGCGCGGCGAACTGCTGGCCGCTTGCACGAAAGCGCGGGTCATCGGTCGACTGGGCGTGGGCCTGGACAATATCGATGTCAAGGGCTGCGAGGCACGCGGCATGACGGTGATTCCCGCCACCGGCGCCAATGCGCAGGCGGTGGCCGAATATGTCATTGCCACGGCAATGGTGCTGCTGCGCGGCGTGTATCTGTCCAGCGCCGCGGTCGCCACCGGGCAGTGGCCGCGCGCGGCGCTGTCCAACGGCCGCGAGACCGCTGGCACCTGTCTGGGCCTGGTCGGCTTCGGTGGCATAGGCCGGCTCGCGGCCGGACTGGCGCAGTCGCTGGGCATGCGCGTGGTCGCGCATGACCCCATGGTGGCTGCGGACCACCCCGCATGGCGGCAGTACGGTGTCACTCCGCTGGAGCTCGAGGCACTGCTGGATTGCGCCGATGTCGTCAGCCTGCACGTGCCGCTGACGCCGGGCACGGCCAACCTGCTTTCGGCCGCGCGCATCGCGCAAATGAAGCCGGGCGCCATCGTCATCAACACCGCGCGCGGCGGCATTGTCGATGAAGCCGCGGTGGCATCGGCCTTGAAGGCCGGCACGCTGGCAGGCGCCGCCTTCGATGTGTTTGAACCCGAGCCGCTGACCGCAGTCAACGTCTGGCAGGGCTGCCCCAACGTCATACTCACCCCCCATGTGGCCGGCGTGACCGCGCAATCGAATGTGCGTGTTTCGACGCTGATCGCGGCGGCCGTGGCCCGCACCCTGAAAGACTGACCCATGCTTCATTCCCGCCCCGCCCTGACGAGCCTGATCAACGGCGTTTTGCAAAAGGCCGGCGCCAGCCCGGCGCAAAGCGAGCCCACCGCCTTGGCACTGGTCGCAGCCGAAGCCAGCGGCCTGCCTTCGCACGGCCTGTCGCGCGTGCCCATGTACGTGGCCCATCTCAAGGCCGGACGCGTTCTGGGCAACGCCGTGCCTTTCATTGCCAACCAGCGGGCCAGCGCGGTGCTGATCGACGCCGCCAACGGTTTTGCCTTTCCTGCATGCCGGCTGGCCATCGCCGAGGCCATGGAGCGGGCGCGCGCCACCGGCATTGCCATTGCGGCCATCACCAACAGCCATCACTCCGGCATGTCGTCCTATCATCTGGATGCGGTGGCCGAGGCGGGCATGGTCGGCATTGCCTGCAGCAATTCGCCGGCAGCCATGCCGGCCGCCGGGGGGAAACGGCCGATCTTCGGCACCAATCCCATTGCTGCAATCTTCCCGCGCAGCGGCGCCCGGCGCAGCGGCGCCCGGCCCATCAGCATCGACCTGTCGCTGTCCGAAGTGGCGCGCGGCAAACTCATGGTGGCGGCCAAGAAAGGTGAGCAGATTCCATTGGGCTGGGCACTTGACGCGGATGGCAACCCCACCACCGACCCGCAAAAAGGCATGGAAGGCTCGATGCTGGCCATGGGTGGAGTCAAAGGGGCCATGCTGGCACTGATCGTCGAACTGCTGGTCACGACCCTGACAGGCGCCCATTTCGGCGCCGAGGCCGATACCTTTTTCGTAGATCAAGGCAACCAGCCGCGTCTGGGCCAGGCCTTCATTGTGATCGACCCCGGCGCCCTGGGCGGCACGGCGGTGTACGCCGAGCGCATCGAGGCACTGATCGCGGCAATGCTGGTGGACGAAGGCGTGCGGCTGCCGGGTCAAAGGCGCTTCGAGCTGTTGTCCAGGGTCGATGCGGCGGGTGGCATCGAGGTGCCGGCTGCGACACTTGACGCCATCGTCGCACTTGGCTGAAGCCCGCAGGGCAGGGGCGCGCGACAGGCCTCAATGCCCGCGCGCCGCCAGCACCGTGCCGCGGCATTCGCCAAAGCCTATGCGCGCGGCGCCGGGCTTTTCGCACCAGCCATGAAAGATCACGCTGTCACCGTCCTGCAGGAAGCCGCGCTGCTCGCCATGGCCTATGTCCACGGGCCGCTGGCCGCCGTGGGTCAGCTCGATCAGCGCCCCGGCCTCGCCGGCGCTCGGACCCGAGATGGTGCCGCTGCCAATCAGGTCGCCCACCTGCATGTTGCAGCCGCCTGCCGTGTGGTGGGCCAGCATCTGCGCGATGCTCCAATACTGGTGGCGGAAACTGGTCTGCGTGATGCTGCGCCCGCGCAATCCGGCGCTTGCCGCCTGCGCGCTTTGCAGTGTCACCTGCAGCTGGATGTCAAACGCGCCCTGCTGGCGGTTGGCGGCGGATTCCAGATAGGCCAGGGGCTGGGGCTCCGCGGCGGGACGGCTCCAGGGCAGGCGATACGGCGCAAGCGCTTCAAGCGTGACAATCCAAGGCGACACCGTGGTGGCGAAGTTCTTGGAGTTGAACGGGCCCAGCGGCTGCATTTCCCAGACCTGGATATCGCGCGCCGACCAGTCATTGAGCAGGCTCAGGCCGAAGATATGCGCCTCGGCGTCATCCAGCGCAATCGATTCGCCCGACGCATTGCCCTGGCCTATCCAGCTGCCCAGCTCCAGCTCGTAGTCCAGCCGTGCGCAGGGGGCGAAGACCGGCGTCTGCTCGCCTGGCGCCAGCGATTGCCCCATCGGACGGCGAAACTGCTGGCCGCTGACGGCCACCGAGGAGGCGCGGCCGTGGTAGGCCTGCGGCATCCAGCGGAAATTGGGCGTCGCGTCGCCATCGGGATACATGATGCGCATGCAGTTGCGCGCATGGTCCAGTGATGTGTAGAAGTCGGTGTAGTCGCCAATCCGCGTGGGCACGGCGTATTCCACTTCCAGCAGCGGAATCAGGCAGGCCCGCAGCGCGGTCTGCTTGCCGGCGTCGGCCTGCTGGTGCAGCAGGGCAAACAGCGCATGGCGCAGTGCGCTCCAGGCGTTCGGGCCCAGCGCCATCAAGGCGTTGAGGCGCTGCTGCGCGCCGGCCTGGGCCGCGGCTTGCGCGGCCGGTGGCAGCAGCCCGGTCTGGGCCAGGGCCGCCAGGTCAAGCGCCTGATCGCCAATGGCGACGGCGCCGCGAAAGGGCTGCTGCGTTCCCGCGCGGCGCAGCACGGCAAACGGCAGGTTCTGGATGGGAAAGTCGCACTCGGGCGCATTGGCAGCTGCCAGCCAGCTGCGCGCCTGGGCGTCGTGGGTGTGGTTGAGAGTATTCATGGAGTGTTTCAGGAAAAGCCAAGCGCCAGCGGCAGCGCGCACCGGCGCAGCCTGCCGCTTGGCAGGTCTCACGCCGGCAGCGCGGCAAACAGGCGTTCGTCGAAGATCGCCACCGCCCGGGTCCAGCCCGCGGACGCGCCGCGGATCTTGTGCGGAAAGCAGCTGATGTAAAAGCCCGATGACGGCAAAGACTCGAGGTTGTTGAGCTTTTCCAGGTGGCAGTAGCCGATATCGCGCCCGGCCTTGTGGCCCTCCCAGATCAATCCCGCATCCTGCGAGGCGGCGTACTTCTCGGCCGTGTAGACAAAGGGCGCATCCCAGCTCCAGGCGTCGGTGCCGGTCAAGCGCACGCCGCGCTCGAGCAGATACATCGTTGCCTCGTAGCCCATGCCGCAGCCGGCGGCAACATAGTCGTCATGGCCGTAGCGGCTGCCGGCGCGGGTATTGACCACGACGATATCGAGCGGCTGCAGCGCATGGTCTATGCGTTGGAGTTCCGCCGCCACGTCGGCGGCGGTGACCACATAGCCGTCTTCCATGTGGCGGAAGTCCAGCTTGACGCCGGGCTGAAAGCACCAATCGAGCGGCACCTGGTCAATGGTGATGGCCGGCTTGCTGCCGTCCAGCGATTTGTCCATGGTGCTGTGGAAGTGATAGGGCGCATCCAGGTGGGTGCCGTTGTGGGTGGACAGGCTGACCTTCTCCACGGCCCAGCCTTCGCCATCGGGCAGATCCTGCTTTTGCAGGCCGGGAAAGAAGGCGGCAATCTGCTCGACCGTGTTCTCGTGGCTGAAGTACTGGATCTCGGGCTTGAAGGCCGGGGGGTCGGAGACTACGTCGTTTTCCAGATAGATGGACAGGTCGACAATCTTGCGTGTCATGGGAGCTTCCTTCTTGTGCGGTGCAGAACAGTGCGGGGGCGCGGGACGCTCATTCCGCGCGGATGTTGTTGTCGCGCACGACCTTGGCCCAGCCTTGGGCGTCCTCCTTGAGGAACTTGCGGAAATCCTCGGGCGAGCCGCCGGCGGGAACCAGTCCCAGATCCTTGAGCCGGGTCTGGAAGCCGGCGCTGGCAATGATGGTCTGCGCCACGGCGTTGACCTTGGTCACTACCTCGGCCGGCGTGCCCTTGGGGGCCAGCAGGCCATGCCATGAGTCGCCGACAAAGCCCGGGAAGGTTTCGCCCACCGTGGGCACATCGGGCAAGGCTTCTATGCGTTGGGGGCCGGATACGGCCAGCGCGTGCAGCTTGCCGGCCTTGATGTAGGGAATGGTAGTGGTGGAGGGATCGAACGCCGTGACCACGCGCGCGGCCATCAGGTCGGTGAGTGCGCTGTCCTTGTAAGGCACATGCACCATGGTGGCGCTCGCCATGTTCAGCATCCGCGCCATGGCCACATGGGTGCCCTGACCGATGCCGTAGCTTGCATAGGTCAGGGTGTCGGGCCTGGCCTTGGCCGCGGCCATCAGATCCGCCAGGGTCTTGTAGGGCGATTGCGGCGAGGTCACCAGCACATAGGGCACGGACAGCACGCGCACCACCGGCACGAAGTCTTGCGGCTTGTAAGGCAGGGTCTTGTAGACATAGGGGTTGATCGAGGTGGTGTTGTTCACGGTGTAGAGCAGCGAATAGCCGTCTGCCGGCGCGTTTGCCACGCTTTGCGCGCCGATGATGGTGCTGGCGCCGGCGCGGTTCTCGACAACGATGGGCTGGCCCAGCGCCTTGGCCATGGGCTCGCTCATCAGCCGCATGATCACATCGGGCGAGGAGCCCGCGCCAAAGGGCACGACCACGCGGATCGGCTTGCTGGGGTAGCTTGCCGCTTGCGCCATGGCAAGCAGGGGCAGGGCGCCGGCCATCAGCACCAGGGCCTGGCGTCGGCGGGGAAAGAAAGAGGTCATGCTTGTCTCCGTTGTGGTTGGTTTTCTTGTCATGGAGGCCCGTGCGTTTTCTGTGCAATCGGTGCGCGGGCCTGAATTTCAGCGCTGGTTCCAATGCACCAGGGGCAGGCCGGCCACGGGCGAGCGGAAAAAGGGAATGCGCGTGCCCAGCAGGCTGCCAAGATAGACCGTGCGCAGGTCGGGGCCGCCAAAGGTGATGCTGGCCATCCAGGGCGCGATGCTGCCGCGCGCGCGCTGCATGTCCTCGCTGGTCAGACTGCGCTCATCGAAGCGCTGCATCAGATGGGCGCTGGCCGCGGCATCGCCGTCATCGAGCAGCGTGCGCAGCTCGCCCTGGGGCGTGATCACCACCAGCCGGTCGACCATGATCAGCGTGCACCAGAGGTTGCCATGGGCGTCAAAGGCAATGCCGTCCGGCATGCCGCCCAGATGCGCCGGGCCAAACAGCTGCCGGTCGGTGAGGCGGACCTGGGCCGCATCGGACTCGTCCAGGCGCAGCCGGGTAATGCACGGGCCCGTGGTCTCAACCACGTACAGCCACTCTTCGCGCGCATCAAGCCGCACTTCGTTGGCGAAGCTGAAGCCGTCGGCCACCACCCGCAGCCGCCCGTTCTCAACCACGGCCACGTAGCCGTCGCGCACTCCCGTGGCCAGCGCTTGGGTCCAGGGGTTGACGCGCGTCGAGACCGTCAGCCAGATGCGGTCACGCGAATCGCGCAGCACGAAATTGACCTTGCCTATGGGCTGGCCGTCAATGCTGTCGTAGAGCGTGCGCGTATGACCGTCGCGGTCCATCACTTCCAGCCTGTCGGTGCCGAAATTGGAGATCAGGATGCTGCCGTCGGCGGAAAAAGCCAGCCCATTGGGCAGCGTGCCGGTGGTGTAGCGGTTTTCCAGTTGCGCGGCGCTTGCCGTGCCAGCGTCGCCAAATCGCGTATCGGCGCTCTGGCCGATAAAGCGCTGCGTGCCGTCGGGCGCGATGTGCACCACGCCGCCACGCGCGTCGGCACTCCACAGCGAGCCGTCGGCTTCGGCCAGTATGCATTCAGGGCGCTGCAGGGCATCGCCGACATAAGCGATCTGCGCGCGATCGACGCTGAATCCGTCCAGCGGATTGGGCTGCTTCATGGTGGGGATCTCCGGAATTTTTATTGCTTATACGTATGTATAAACTAATGGGTCAAACTCCGTCAACCGGGACTTCATCTAGGATGTGCACCATGACTACCGTATCCCGTCCAAAGGCCGCGCCCAAGGCCCGCTTGCGTCCGCCCCAGCGCCGTGCCGACAGCGAGGCCACGCGCCAGCGCATTCTGGATGTGGCCGAGCGCCTTTTTGCCGATGCCGGCTTTCACGCCACGTCCATCCGCGAGATCGCCACCCATGCGCAGTGCCAGTTTGCGCTCATCGGCTATCACTTCGGCTCCAAGGAGGAGCTGCTGGACCAGGTGATTGCACGCCGCTCGGAGGTCTTGAACCAGGAGCGCCGCAGGCGCCTTGAAGAGCTGCTGGCGCTGCACGGCGCCCAGCCCATCCCGTTGCGTGCGCTCATCACCAGTTTCGTCAGCACCTTGATGACGCGCGCCGATGCCGACGATGACGGCTGGCGCAACTACACCCGGCTGATTGCGGTGGTGGCGGCCAACGCGCAGTGGAAGGACCTGACCGACAGGCACTTCAATGCCGTGGCGCGCCAGTACCTGGCGCAGCTGCAGCGCACGCTGCCCGGCGTGGCCGGCGAAAGCCTCTATCGGGCATTTTCCTTTTCCGTGGGAACCATGCTGTCGGTCTGCGCGCGCTCGGACCGCATAGAGACACTTTCCGACGGCACCTTTGACTCGCGCCAGGTGGCTTCGCTGACCGACGATTTGTGCGTGTTTCTCGAGGGCGGCTTTGCGGCGATGGCCAGGGCTTGAGGGGGCGGGCAATCAGGCCACCACCACATCCGGTGTTACATGCACGGCACGAGCGCCTGCCCGGCGGGCGGCGCAGGCAGTCGAACGCGTTGCTGTCTGCGTGACGGCGTGACGGCGTGCAGGATACGCAGCCGTTTTCCGAGCGCCGGCGCAGGACCTACTGCGCGCTCGCGGCGTGATCTGCTGGCGCCAGGGCCGCGAGAATTTCAGCGCGACAGGTCTTGAGTATTTCATCTGCCAATGGCGAATCGTCCGGGCAGGCCCGCGACAGCACCACTGCTCCGACGGCCTGCGCGACTATGCTTATGACCTTGGCCCGCAGTTCTTCCTTGTCGCTCGATCCCCGGCCGCTACCCTCTTTTGAGAGCAGCGCCAGCATGTCCTCTATGCCGGCCGCAAACGTGTGCCTGACGGCCTCGGACTGGCGTGCGGCATCGCTGCCGAGCGCGGCGATGGTGCATCCGTCGCCCAGCGCATCGCGGTGCCCGCGGGACACGTAGTACTCGACGAAGTCCTTGATGCCGACATCCTGGCTGCTGGCCATGGTGTGGGCAAAGCCACAGCTTGCCGCTTCCGCCATCAGGGCGGCCTTGGAATCGAAGTGCTTGTAGAAGCCGCCATGGGTGAAGCCGGCGGCGCTCATCAGCTCCGCGACACCGACACCGTCGTAGCCGCGGGCGCGAAACAGCGTGGAGGCGGTCTCGACAATGTGGGCACGGTTGGCTTGTGCCTGGGCTTTTGTGATCCTCATCGCGAATACCTCATTGCATGTGTCGTCGGGTGGCCTGGGTCAATTTTATATTAATGTCGATCATCATCAAAAACGATTGACAGTTTAGATTACGCTCATCATTATAGAGTCCTTGTCATATTTCACAGGACCCTGCTCATGAGCGCTTTCCATCTGAATGCAGCCACCCGTTTCATTGAGGCGGACGGTGAAAGCTTTGCCTACCGCCGCTGGGGCAATGCGACCGGTGGCGTGCCGCCGCTGTTCTTCGTGCAGCACTTTCGCGGCGGCATGGACCATTGGGATCCTCTGCTGACCGATGGCCTGGCACGGGGCCGCGAGGTCATCTTGTTCAACGGCCGCGGCATTGCGTCGTCCAGCGGCACGCCACGCAACCGTATCGAGGACATGGCCGACGACATCGCTCTGGTGATCAGGGCCCTGGAATTGACGCAGGTGGATCTGCTGGGTTTTTCCATTGGCGGCTTCCAGGCCCAGGAAGTGGCGCTGCGACATCCCGGCCTGGTGCGCAAGCTGCTGCTGCTTGGCACCGGCGTGCGCGGCGGCGACCCCAGGATGCATGCCGATGTGCCGAGGATCGCCGGCAATCCCGTGCCCACGGTCGAGGACTTCCTGTTCCTGTTCTTCGGACGCTCCGCGGCGGCCAAGCAGGCGGGGCTGGCGTTTTGGCAGCGACGCCATCAGCGCGCGGACCAGGATCCACCCAGCTCGCTTGCCGTCGCCCAGGCCCAGGCCGAAGCACATGCCGCCTACCTGCAGCCGTTGGCAGGCGAAAGCCCCTATGCCTTTTTGAACGCCATCGAGCAGCCGACGCTGGTGCTCAACGGCGTCAACGACATCATGATTCCGACGATCAACTCCTGGCATCTCTCGCAGAACATTCCGCACGCGCAGCTGCTGATCTACCCGGACGCCGGCCATGCCGCCCAGTTCCAGCAGCCCGAGCGCTTTCTCCAGCACGCCATCCAGTTCCTGGCCGAGTGAGCCGGAATTCGCCCAGCCCCCCATTTCACCGAAAGAACAAGATTTCATGACCGACAAGACACTGTTCCAACCCTACACGCTGGGGGCACTGACCCTGAGCAATCGCATCGTGATGGCGCCGCTGACGCGCAACCGGGCGGGCACGGGCCTGGTGCCCAGCGAGTTCGCCGCCACCTATTACAGCCAGCGCGCCTCGGCGGGCTTGCTGATCACGGAAGCCACGCAGATCTCCGCGCAGGCACAGGGCTACCAGGACACCCCCGGTCTCTACACCCAGGCGCAGATTGCGGGCTGGCGCAAGGTGACCGAGGCGGTTCACGCCAAGGGCGGGCGGATCTTTGTCCAGCTGTGGCATGTAGGTCGCATCTCCCACGTCGACTTGCAGCCTGGGGGCGGCGCGCCGGTTGCGCCCTCGGCAATTCGCGCCCAGACCAAGACCTTCGTCAACAACGGTTTTACCGATGTCTCCGAGCCACGCGCACTGGCCCTGGATGAGCTGCCGGGCATCGTCGAGGATTTCCGCCAGGCCGCGGCCAATGCAGTGGCCGCCGGCTTCGATGGTGTCGAGGTACACGGCGCCAACGGTTACCTTCTCGAGCAGTTCCTCAAGGATGGCGCCAATGTCCGCACCGATGCCTATGGCGGCTCGATCGAGAACCGCGCCCGCCTGCTGCTGGAAGTGACCGCGGCGGTGGCCCGTGAAATCGGCGCCGATCGCACCGGTGTGCGCATTTCGCCCGCGTCGCCGGCCAACGGCATTTCCTGCAGCGATCCGCAGCCGCAGTACGACTACCTCACCGAGCAGCTCAGCGCACTGGACATCGCGTATCTGCATGTGGTGGAAGGCGCGACCGGCGGGCCGCGCGATGCCGCGGCGTTTGACTTTGATGCCCTGCGCCGGCGCTTCAAGAACACCTACCTGGCCAACAACGGCTATGACCTGTCGCTTGCCCAGGCGCGCCTGGCCGGCGGCCAGGCCGACCTCATTGCCTTTGGCCGGCCCTTCATCAGCAACCCCGACCTGGTGGAACGACTGAAGACCGGAGCCCCGCTTGCGGCCCTGTCCCCGGACACGCTGTATGGCGGCGGCGCGGCCGGCTACATCGACTATCCGGCGCTGGCCACGACCAGCGCCCAGTAAACATTGCTCCCTGCCGTGGTGCGGCAGGGGCGTCTATTTCTTGCACGGACACATCCCATGACCCCCCATTGCACTGTTCTCATCACCGGCGCCTCGACCGGCATTGGCGCAACCTATGCCGAGCGATTTGCCCGCAGAGGCCACAAGCTCGTACTGGTTGCGCGCGACAACGCGCGACTGCAGCAGCTGGCCGCGCGCCTGCAGGCACAAACGGGCGCAACCGTCGATATCCTGGTGGCCGACCTGACCGAGCCAGGCGACCTGGCGGCGGTCGAGACGCGGCTGCGCGAGGACGTCAGCATCGAGATACTGATCAACAACGCCGGGGCCACGCTGTCCGGTCAGTTCATCGACCAGGCGACCGACGATCTCGCCCGGCTGGTCTCGCTCAATACCACCGCCCTCGTCCGACTGGCCAGCGCCATTGCCCCGCGCCTGGTGCAGGCGGGAACAGGCGCGATTGTCAACATCGGCTCTGTCGTGGGCCTTGCGCCCGAGTTCGGCATGTCGGTCTATGGCGCGCCCAAGGCCTTTGTGCTGTTCCTGTCCCAGGGCCTGAGTCTGGAGCTGACACCCAAGGGTGTCTACGTCCAGGCGGTGCTGCCCGCGGGCACGCGCACCGAGCTTTGGACGCGCGCGGGCATCGATGTCACCGCGCTGCCCGATCTGATGGAGGTCGATGCGCTGGTGGACGCGGCGCTGGTCGGCTTCGATCGCCGCGAGCTCGTGACCATCCCGCCTCTGCACGACGCGCAAAGCTGGACAGCACTCGATGTCGCGCGGCAGGGCCTGCTGTCGCAGCTGCGCCAGGCCGATGTGGCCGAGCGCTACCTGAGCGCAGCTTAAATCGCGGCGTAGGGCGCAGCGCCCGACAGAGCCGGGCGTATCGCGTACTCGCGTCACAGCCCACCGGCCCGGTGCCTTGATCCATACTGACCGGGACAGTGGCCTGCAGGGGGCCGCGAAACCGGCCCATCCCCTATCCTGGAGAAACTCCCTTATGAAAGCGTTCATCATCGATCGCTATGGCAAGAGCGTGTCCGGGCGCATAGCCGACATGCCGGAACCCGAGATGCGCGAAGACGACGTGCTGATCCAGGTCCATGCGGCCAGCGTCAATGCGCTGGACCTGAAGCTCAAGAGCGGCGCGTTCAAGCTGATACTTCCCTATCGACTTCCGCTGATCCTGGGCAACGACCTGGCGGGCACCGTCATCCGGGTGGGCGCTCGCGTGCGCAGCTTCCAGCCCGGCGATGAGGTCTATGCACGCCCTGACGATGATCGCATAGGCAGCTTTGCCGAACGCATTGCCGTCAAGGAGTCGTCGGTGGCATTGAAGCCCAGGAACATCGGCATGGTCGAGGCCGCCTCCCTTCCGCTGGTGGCGCTGACCGCCTGGCAGACCTTGGTGGACACCGCACAGCTGAAGAAGGGGCAGAAGGTGTTCATCCAGGCCGGTTCGGGCGGCGTCGGCAGCATTGCCATCCAGTTGGCCAGGCATCTTGGTGCCTCGGTGGCCACGACTACCAGCACGGCCAATGTCGACTGGGTCAAGGCGCTGGGCGCGGATGTCGTCATTGATTACAAGCAGCAGGATTTCACCGCCGTGCTGCGCGATTACGACGTGGCGTTGAACAGCCTGGGCGAGGCGACGCTGGGCCAGTCGCTGCAGATTCTGCGGCCCGGCGGGCATCTGGTCTCCATCTCCGGGCCTCCCACTCCCGCGTTTGCCGCAGCGCGAGGACTGGGCTGGCCGCTCACGCAGGTATTGCGGCTGCTGAGCTTCGGGATCAGAAACAAGGCGCGCAAGATCGGCGGCCAGTACAGCTTCGTGTTCATGCGGGCCCAGGGGGCGCAGCTCAGCGAGATCACAGCGCTGGTCGAATCCGGGGCGATACATCCGGTCGTCGACAAGGTCTTTCCGTTCTCCGACATCGACAAGGCGCTGGCTTACGTCGACAGCGGGCGCGCCAAGGGCAAGGTCGTGGTGCAGATACCGTAGCCTGGGCAGGCCTTGCCGCCTGCTTTCTCACCAGGACGCGCGACGAGTGGTCGGCCCTGCTCGAAGGCAGCGACGTCTGCTATGCCCCGGTGCTGACCCTGGCCGAGGCCGCCGTGCACCCGCACAACGTGGCGCGCGACCTGTTCCCGCGCGATGCCTTGGGCGCGATCAGCCTGCAGCTGGCGCCGCGGCTTTATCGAGCAGGCGCTTTGAACGCCGCAGAGTCGCGCGACTGAACCACCTGCGCCTGAGCCTCCTGAAGCGCGCGCGAACTGGCTGCTCTGGCCTGAGCAGGAATGGTCCGGCGGGGCTGCCCGGCCTGCTGCTGCGCCGGCCCAGGCTCCGCGCGCTGGCGCCGGCTACTGCGCCTTGGAGGAAGGCCGGCGCAGCAGGCGCAAGCCGTTGCCCACCACCAGCAGGCTGGCCCCCATGTCCGCGAACACTGCCATCCACATGGTTGCACTGCCGAACACCGCCAGTACAAAGAAGGCCGCCTTGATGGCCAGCGCCAGGGTGATGTTCTGCCACAGGATGGCGTGTGTCCTGCGGCTGAGCTCTATCGTCTCGGCAATGCGACCCAGATTGTCATTCATGATCACCACGTCGGCGGCTTCCACCGCCGTGTCGGTGCCCGCGCCCCCCATGGCAAAGCCGATGTCGGCCCGCGCCAATGCCGGTGCGTCGTTGATGCCGTCGCCGGTCATGGCCGTGGGTCCGTAGCGCGCGCGCATTTCCTCGATGGCCGATAGCTTGTCCTGCGGCAGCAGGCCGCCGCGTGCATCGGCGATGCCCGCTTCGCGGGCCACGGCCTGGGCGGTGGCGGTGTTGTCGCCCGTCAGCATGACCGCAGTGACGCCCAGATGCTTGAGTTGCGCCACCGCCGCCACCGAACTGGGCTTGATGGTGTCGGCCACGGCAAACAGTCCGAGAACGCCGCTGTCGTCCGCCAGCAGCGTCACGGTGCGGCCCTGTGCTTCATGGGCCAGCAGTTCGGCTTCCAGCTGCGCATCGGACTGGTTGCGCTCGCGGATCAGGCGGTGATTGCCCAGCACCATTGCCCTGCCGTCCACGCAGCCTTCCACGCCACGGCCCAGCAAGGCCGTGAAACCCTCGACTTCCACCGTCTGGCCCGCTATGCCCAGCGCGATGGACCTGGATACCGGGTGGTCGGAGCGCGTCGCGAGGCTCTTGGCCCAGCGCCGCACCTGTGCCTGATTGGCCTGGCCCCAGACCCTGGAGGCCACCAGCTGCGGCTTGCCCTCGGTGAGGGTTCCGGTCTTGTCCAGTGCCACGGCCTTGAGCAGGCGCGCATTTTCCAGGTAGGTGCCGCCCTTGATCAGGATGCCGCGGCGCGCCGCCGCCGCCAGGCCGCTGACCACCGACACCGGCGTGGAGATCACCAGCGCGCAGGGGCAGGCAATCACCAGCAGCACCAGTGCCTTGTAGATGGCGCTCAGCCACTCCCAGTCGAGCAGCAGCGGCGGAAGCACGGCGACAGCCAGTGCCATGGCAAAGACGGCGGGCGTATACACCGCCGCAAAGCGGTCCACAAAGCGCTGCGTCGGCGCACGCGTGCCTTGCGCCTGCTCCACGGCATGGATGATGCGTGCCAGGGTGGAATTGGCCGCGGCGGCAGTCACGCGGAACTCGAGCTCACCGTTTTCGTTGATGGTGCCGGCAAACACCTGGCTGCCGGGTTCCTTGTCCACCGGAATGCTCTCTCCGGTCACGGGAGCCTGGTTGATGCTGCTGCTGCCCTTGGTCACCACGCCGTCGAAGGCAACGCGCTCGCCGGGCTTGACGCGGGCAATGGCATTCATTGCCACCTCGGCGGCCTTGACGCGCTGCCAGCTGCCGTCGACCTGCTGGATCTCGGCATCATCGGGAGCGAGATCGACCAGGCCCTTGATGGCATTGCGCGCGCGGTCCACGGCACGCGCTTCTATGAGTTCCGCAATCGCATACAAGGCCATGACCATTGCGGCTTCGGGCCACTGGCCAATGATGAAGGCCCCTGTGACCGCCACCGACATCAGGGCGTTGATGTTGAGCTTGCCGTGGCGCAGCGCCGTCAATCCCTTGGAATAGGTCTCCAGGCCGGCGAGCCAGATTGCCGCGGCCGCCAGCGCCATGCCCGCGGCCTTCCAGGCCGTGGTTTCGGGGGCAAAGAAGGAAATGCTCTCCGCGATCAAGGCAAAGACCAGTGCCGCGGCATAGCGCGCATAGCTGGTGCTGTAGGTCGCTGCGGGGGCGCCATCACCGCCCGCGGAAGCCTTCACGGCCACAGGCGCAAAGCCGGCCTTGCGGATGGCGGCCAGCGCAGCTGTCACGGCATCGTCGCTGCCCTCGATGCGCAAGGTCCGCTGGTTGAGGCGAAAGTGCAGGCCCCGGATCCCGGGGATGGGCTCCACCGCCTGGCGGATCTCCGATTCCTCGACCGTGCAATCCATGGTTGAAATGAGGAAGGTGTTGGGCGCGACGGGCTCGCCCGCTGCGGGGCCCGAGGTCGAGAAGTCCGGTGCTGCGCAGCAGTCCTGCGCGGCGTGCGGCACGGCGGGCGCGCCGCCGCAGCGGTCGTGAGCATGGGCATGGGCATGGGCAGGGGCAGGGGCAGGGGCATGGGCATGCGAGTGCGAATGCGCGCAGGCATCCGCGTCCGGCTTGCCGGCATCGCATGTGTCGACGCCAGCAGTTGCATGGGGCAGGGGGTCGTGAAGGTGTTTGGCCATGGTTTGTTCGCTTTCAGAAACCATTGGAAACCCTGTACTCACTACAAGGTCAAGCGCTTGCATGCATTCCAGTGCGCAGGCCAGGGTATGCCGGCACAATCCTGCGTTTGGATCCCTGCGGCAGGCGTGGATGGCCCTGCAGCGCCGGTTTCAGGCGCTGCGACGGCGACGCTCGAAGAATTCGAAAACGCCCATGCCGGCAAGCATCGCGGCAACAAATACCAGGCCCTTGAGCTCTCCCATGCCCAGCGAGACCAGCGCCGGTCCGGGGCAGAATCCGGCGATTCCCCAGCCCATGCCGAACAGCGCGCTGCCAAGAACCAGGCGGCGGTCTATGGAGCGCGGGGCGGGCAGGCGCATTGGAGCGCCCAGCAGAGACGCGGTGCGCCGCCGGGCAAGCGCGAACGCCACCATGCCGACGACAATCGCGCCGGCCATGACGAAGGCCAGCGACGGGTCCCAGCGGCCGGTCAGGTCCAGAAACCCGAGTACCTTTGCCGGATTGGCCATGCCCGAGACAATGAGGCCCAGGCCGAAGACCAGGCCGGCAAGAAGCGACGTCAAAGCCAGCATGGCGTACTCCTAGATGGCCAGCAGGTGGCGCATGACAAACACCGTGGTAAAGCCGGTGGCCATGAAGACCAGCGTGGCCACCAGCGAGCGCAGTGAAAACCGCGACAGCCCGCAGACGCCGTGACCGCTGGTGCAGCCGGACCCGTAGCGCGCCCCAAAGCCCACCAGCAGGCCCGCAAGCACCAACGCGCCATAGCTGGCATCGATCTGCAGCGCGGGCAGTGCCGAGAACAGCCCATGCACCAGCGGCGCGCCGACCAGCCCCAGCACAAAGGCCAGCCGCCAGCGCCTGTCACCCGCCGCGGCGCCCAGCAGACCCCCGAGCACCCCGCTGATGCCGGCAATGCGTCCGTTGAGCAAGGCAAAGATGCCGGCGGCCAGGCCTATCAAGGCCCCGCCCGCCAGCGCCATGCCCGGCGTGAAATGGCTCCAGGCTATGGACATCATTGTTCCTTGGGGCAATAGAGTTGATAGAGCAGGGTGAGGATTTCCAGCAACGCGGCGTCAGCCACGCTGTAGAAGATGTTCTTGCCCTCGCGACGCGTGCTGACCACGCCCTCGTTGCGCAGCACTCCCAGTTGCTGGGACAGCGTTGGCTGGTGAATGCCCAGCGCCTGTTCGAGCTCACTCACACACATTTCCCCCTGCGACAGCTGACACAGCAAAAGCAGGCGGTCTTCATTGGCCAGCACCTTCAGCGCGCCCACGGCGCGGCCGGCGGCGGCGCGCATGGCCTGGGGCGAGAGAGCGGGTGAAGCTTCAGCGGAAGATGGCATGGGCGTATTCTATACATTATGTTTAAACACATAATATAAAAATACAAATCATTGGATGCCAGCACGATGCGCTTGTTCATGCCGCCAACGCATGGTGTTGTCATCCACATCTGCGTGCTGGGGGCAGCGCCGGATGGCCAGGTTGCCTAAAGCCAGCCGGCCCGGCGGAACCGGCAATAGACATAGCTGCACACGCCGCCCATCAACAGCAGCGCGGCCGGGTAGCCGTAGTGCCACTTGAGCTCGGGCATGTTCTCGAAATTCATTCCCCAGATGCCCACGAAGGCGGTGCAGATGGCAAAAATACTGGCCCAGGCCGCGAGCCGCTTGGTGACCTCGTTGTCGTCGATCGCCACCATGGAGAGATTGACCTGCATGGCCGTCGCAATGGTGTCGCGCATGCCGTCTATGAGCCCGTTGATGCGCACCAGATGATCCGCGACATCGCGGAAGTAGTCCTGCGAGCCGGCACAGATTTGCGGCACGCGCCCGCCGTGCAACTTACTCACCGCCTCGAGTAACGGCGCCACCGCGTGCTTGAGGACCATTGCCCGCTGCTTGAGTCCATAAAGCTGCTTGATGCTTTCACGCGCGGCGCGCTGGGTGAAGATCTGCAGTTCTACCTCTTCCAGCTCGGACTCCAGGGCCTCGATGATGGGGAAATAGCGGTCGACCACGGCATCCATCAGCGCATACAGCACAAAGCCCGCGCCATGCTCGAGCAGTTCGGGCTCGCGCTCGCAGCGATCGCGCACGCCCAGAAAACCTTGCTGGCTGCGGTTACGCACCGACAAGACGTAGTTGGGCCCGATGAACACATCGACCTCGCCCAGGGTGAACTGGCCCGGTTGCGCCGCATCCGGCTCCAACAGGTGCATCACCGCGAACATCGACTGGCCGTACTCCTCGATCTTCGGTCGCTGATGTCCATGGCGGGCGTCCTCCACCGCGAGTTCATGTAGATCGAACTCGTCGCGCATTTCATTCAGCTCGGCCGCCGTGGCATCTGCCAGCGCCACCCAGACAAAGCAGCCTGGCCGCGCAATGTAATCGCTGATGTCGGCGACGGGAATGTCCGCCAGTTTGGAGCCTTTTTCGTAGGCCACGCAGTTGATCAGCATCGAGACCCTCTTGAAACAGTCGATAGAGCGCAATGGTGCCACGCCTGTGCGGCAGTCCCGTGCGAAAGCGTCGCCACGGGCAAGGCGTGCTGCAAGCGCGTGGCTCCAGCGCCCAGGAAGTGAAAGTGCGCTGTCGCCAAGCGAAAGCACATCACCCGCAATCTGGCGCAGGAACTGGCGACGCCGCCTAGCCTGGGTCAGCGCGCCGCCGACGCGGTGGCGAAGTTTGGCGGATCGTGGACCTTTGTGGGCCTGTTTTCGGCAACCATGTTCCTCTGGGTGACGGTGAACGGCGTGCTGCTGTGGCTGCACGGCAGCACGTTCGACCCCTATCCCTTCATCCTGTTGAATCTGTTCCTGTCGATGCTGGCATCGATACAGGCGCCCATCATCCTGATGTCGCAGGGCCGGCAATCCGAGAGGGATCGCATACGCGGTGAGCACGACTACGAAGTCAACCTGAAGGCCGAGCTCGAGATCATGATGCTGCACGAGAAAATCGACCTGCTGCAGCAAAAGCAATGGACAGAGCTGATTGCCATTCAGCGCGAGCAGCTGGAGCTGCTGGCTGCGCTGGCGGCAAGCGGCAAGGGAACGCAGGCGCAGTAACGCAGCAGCCCCCCTCATGCAAACAGCTCGGCGATGGACCGGGCCAGTCTTGCAGCCTGCGCCGGCGAAGGCGGTGCCAGCTGGCACGCTGGCGTCGAGACGCGATTTCAGCTGCTTGAGAAAGTGCGACAGCGGCGTGACGCAGAGCGCATCGCCCCGGTTGGCGTCCTCCACGCCGGCATGCTTTGCGCCCATGAACGCCACTTTGGGGGGCTCCCGGAGTGCTTCGTAAATGCCGAGCAAAAAGGACCTTGCCTGGCGTTGAATCGGCGCCAACGGTGCTGAGCGCAGGCAAAATCGCGTCCTTGCCCAAGCAGGCACAGCAGCGGCCAAAGGATTGCTTTGCGAAGCTGGTGGCGCGAACCGTGCGCATGCCGCTGCGCCGCCGTTCGATGTGGACTGCTGCCTCGGCGAATGGCTGCAAGAGACTCTGGCCGGCAACTCCCCCCTGGATTGTGCAAATCGGCAGCCTACTGGGTCGGATGCAGTACAGGCAGGCATCGAATACAGCTTACATGCAAAATTCCCTCTTCATTCATGGCAAACAATTCAGATCACTGCATGTAATATGGATTCAATGCTTATTAGCAAAGCAGCTGTTCCATAGACGCCCACGACAAAAGATCTGGATCTGCCGCAAACTCACCCTCATTTTGTGCAGCTTTGCAAGAGGGTCTTCCCGTGAGGCAGCTACAAGCCCAGATTTTCACAAGATAGGGGTGGCCCTGTCAGCATGTCTCACTGGAGGCATTGGCACTTGCACCCTGGGCAACAGCCCTTGGCGCTTCGCTTTCACAAGATAGGGGTGGTGCTACCCCCCCCATCGCCCGACATGGGGTACAGATGCAAGACAAGCAAGTTTTCACAAGATAGGGGTGACCATAGACGCTCAGCAGCCAGCGCTTCCAGTCCACCGCCGCATGCTCCAGCCAGAAATCACACTGCCAGCGGGCACCAGACAGCAAATAGCGGTTCAAAACGGGAGCGCAGGAGTCGGGTCTCCCTCATCTTGTGCAAATCAGCAATCCCCAGGGCTTTCACAAACCAAGGGGGACTTCGTCACAATGCAGGGGCTGGTTTTGCACAAAACAAGGGAGATTGCGTCACAATATGAGGGTGAACGCTTCACAAGATAGGGGGGGCAGCAGGCTTGGGAGCCGCCCCCGCCCTGGCTTTGCGGCGCTTAAAGTAGGAAACTACTTAAAGTGGTATTGAAAATAAAGAAACGCAGCAGCGTTGCGTGCTGATCAAAGTGACAAAACCAACCAGGCGCAAAGCCACCCGACGCACCATCGAAGTCGAAGCCAAGGAGCTGGCCAAGGACGAAAGTGCAAGCTCGCTGACCTCCATTGCTCCACTGGTCACTACGACAGACGAGCTGGAGGACGGTGCCTTGCTCAACGAGCAGCAAGACAAGCCTTTCGCCACCTTCTTCATCCAGCGCAAGAACCAGGGCTCCAACTTCAAGAAGCCCAACCCGATGGTTCACAACAAGCCGCATGCCGTGATGACGGTGATGCAGCAGAAGCTGACCAACATCATGCTGCGCCATGCACAGCAGAACCAGCCGGTGGAACCCGCGACCTGGAAGATTTCAGTCGAAGAGATGCTGCGTCTGCTCAACGTGAAGACGCGCAACTATGAACACATAGAAAAGACCATCGATGAACTCATGTCCATCAAGGTGCGTCTTGATGTCTTCGAGGAAAAAGGTCTGGCCAAGCATTTCGCCGTGGTTTTTCCCTATGCCAAGTTCTACGCCGGCGAGATCACATTCAAGATCGAATCCAAGGCCATCTTGCTGCTCGGCGACAGTCCTTCGTATACCAGTCTGGATCTGCTCGAGCTCAGCGCATTGTCCAAGGTCTGCTCGGTGCCGCTGTTCGAGTTCTGTTCACGCTACCTCGGCATAGGCGCCACGCGTCGGATTCCATGGGAAGACCTGCGCGACATGCTGGTGGCATCCAAGAACATTCCCAACAAGGCCCAGCAATGGAGCACTTTCAAGGAACGCTATCTCGATCCAGCCATCAAGGACATCAATTCTTCGACCAAGCTGTATATCGAAGTTGAAACCGAGCGCTACAAGACCAAGGTCACCAATCTGCGTTTTCATGTCAGTCGCCAGAAACTGGCACTGGACATGTCGGCGGCCCATAGCAACTCCGAGGCCAAAAAGCATCTGGTCGATGCAATGCAGTCCCTGGGATTGCTCGACAAGGCGATATACAAGCTACTGAGCACTTTCACCGAAGAGCAGATTGAAGGCGCGTTGAAACATACCAAGTGGCGTGTCACCGAATCCAAGCTCAGGAAGCTCACCTACCCCAGCCGTTACTTCATGACCTCGCTGAAGTCAGGCCATTATCAGGAGTTTCTGGACAGCCGTTCCACGCCGGCAACTGCAGACCTTTTCCCGGTGGTTGACGGCAAGCACCCGGCAATCGCGGCAGACGAATCCATACAGACAACTGGTTCCGTAATTGCGCCGACAGCCGAATCACGTGCCAAAAAATCTGAGCCAGGCAATAGCGGTATCAACAAGGGACGTGCCAAGATCAATGCTGCGGTCGAGAAACAGCGCATCCTTGACGTCAAGGTGATTCTTGCCGAGCTTGACAAGCCTGCGCTTCAGACAATTTACGACGAGTACAACGCTTCCCTGAGCACGGAAGCCAGTAAAATCAAGATCGGGCGCAATCGTGCCGGTGTACTGCCTTCATTTCACGCCTGGTACGCAAAGAAGTTGTGGGGCGAAGTCACCGACGCGGAGATCGTCAAGATCATGGAACGCATGTTGAGCGTCTGACATGGTTCACTGCAAGAGCATAAGAATCTTCTTGCTACAAAAAAGTCCCATATACACTGTATATGGGACTTTTTCATTAACCAGGTTCAAATAGCGAACTTGTCGCGATTCTCTTCTCCTGCAATCCATTTCGGTGCTTTGCCGCGGCCGGTCCATGTATCACCAGTCTGTGGATTGCGGTACTTCGGCGCGACCTTGTTGCCGCTGGAAGCCGCGCGCTTGCTGCGTGCGGGTGGGAAAACATCTTCAGCCGTCAGCGAAAACTCGGCTACCAAGGAACGCACCTTGCCGACTGCTTCACTCAGTTCCTTGTTGCGCGCTTCCTGGATCTGTTTCTCCAGTTGTTCGCGTTGCTGCATTAGCTCTTTGTAGCTTGCCATGGTGATTTCCTTTGTTCTAGGTGGTTAATTGGAATTCTTCGGTCAATTATGCAATAAAACTCTTGAATTTTGTTAGAATTCGCGGCTTGCATAATGTTTCATATGTACTCAATGGGTATGCCGCCTGTGCATCCACCCAGGGTTTGCTCACTGCGACTTGAATGAAACTGAGTTTTGAATCTGTGTTGATTCTGACGCAGATTCATGCAGACCGCGAACACGAAATTGTAAAAATGCATATACGCCGTGGCTTGCGCGTAGGTGCGTTGCTTCTTGTCAGATGTCAGTCAATAGCTTGCGCGAGAATAGGAATCCGCCTGGAACTCCAATGAATGTACGTGAGATTAAAGCGTCGGAACTTAAAGATCTTTTGATGCTGTATCAGCATCTTCACGCCGATGACGATCCTTTGCCTGACCTGGACACCATTGAATCAATCTGGCAGGAGCTGCGTGTCAGCCCATACCATAAGTACTTCGGAGTCTATGTGGAAGATCGACTGGTCTCAAGCTGCACGCTGACACTCACACCCAACCTGACCCGGGCATGCAGGCCATATGGTGTGATTGAAAACGTAGTGACCGATGCCAGCTTTCGCAATCGTGGATTTGCCAGAGCGGTGCTGAAAAAAGCGCTTGATTTCTCCTGGGCAAGCAACTGCTACAAGGTGATGCTCATGACCGGGCATAAGGACGAAGCCAACTTGCGGTTCTATGAATCGGTGGGTTTCAACCGGCATGAGAAGCAGGCATTCATTGCAAGACCCAGTCGGTGAATCAATGGGATATTGATCTCATGCTGATTCACCATCTCCAGGGCCACGCGGCGGGGCCAGGTATTCCTGGCACGGTGATGGAACAGGCGATCACGCCGAGCACGGGGTCGGGGGCGGATCTGACGTGCGCTGTTGGTCCATGCTTGCGCGTTCTTGCTTCAAACTGAGCCATGGCAGGCGGCAAAATGCCTGGCGACCCGCCTTGCATTCTTGGCCAGGCAGGCAATCTGCTCCTGTACCGTCCTTGGTCTGGCTGCTGACCTGCCTGGCGGCCCTGGAAGTTGCAGGGCTGCTGCAAACTTTGCATCGTTGGAGTCCAAGCTAACCCCTTTCTTGTGCATTTCGCCCGAAAATGGCAACACAACAGCGCGGGTGCTTCGTCGACATGCTTGGCAAGGACGTACCGCGCATGATGGTGCAACGGCACAGTTGCAGCGCCAGATACCGAAAATGACAGGCTGGCCGCTTTGCCGGCAATGGAAATCTTCAACGGCGGCTTGCGCAGCCTGTGTCATTGGAGTCAAGCCATGGTGGCAATCTGCAGTGGCACCGGCTGATGGGCATGCAATGCAAACGAGCCATGCCAGTCGGTCCGCATGCGTCTTTCAGGGCTCATGTAAGCCTGAGGCGCATCGCAAGCCCTGCGCCGCAATCAACCACAAGAATCCCGCTGGCTGGCGCGTCAGAGGACGCATTTTGGCCATTTTTCACTCAGGACCTCTTTTACAGCACCCGGAGCGCAGCGAATGGCGTGGCAGATGAAAGTGCTGGTCAGCGCGAGCCTTGTGTTGACGTTGAGCTCGGGCTGAAGAAGCGTTTGTGCTGGAGTTCGTTCAAGCTTGCCGGGCCAAGCCGGCCTGGCTGTCGGCCGAGCCAGTTCAGCCCGTAGCACCCAAGAACTGCGCTGCCGACTTCCCGGAGAGCCCATCGATCACAGCCAGGAGTCAGTGCATCCAAGTGACAAATGGCCATTCTCGGCAAGGGCTGCAAAGTCAAAAGCCGTTCACCCGGAATCAAACGAAGTTGGTCAACGTTGGCATGGCAATGGGGTCGGTTGCGTGTCACTACCGGTGATTCATTCGATGAAGCAGCAGCGAATGGGGCGCTGCACATTGCCTTCACGCACCGATTAGCATTGCTTTTGCAGCGGCATGACATTGGCTTGCTCTAGGAGCGCTGACAACTTGGTGCAGGCCGTATGGCCGAGCTGGGATGGATTGACCTGCGCTCATTCTTCGGCAGCGATATCTCGCCCGGAGGGCCTGAGGCGTCGAACCGGCAATTGTCCAGTGTATGGCGAGGAAGAACGTTCTGCATGAGGAGGCCACACTTGCATTCCCCTCGATGCCGGTCAGGGCGCCTGCGTCCAGGCCACTGTTTAGACGTCTAAACAGCGTCGGCCTTGCGTCTGTCGTCTGCCACCTGTTTAGACGTCTAAACACCCTCTGCCTTTCGCCCGACCCTTCGGAACCGCAGTTTGCTTCGTTTCTCCCGCCATGCGCGCTGCCATTGCGCCCGGGAAGGAAGGTGACTGCCTGGATGTAATGCGCAAGCTTCAAGAACCATCCGGCCGCGGCCAGCCTGGACATCTCGTTCTGATAACTGCCGTGTGAAGGCAGCTTTCCCCGTTGATCAGGCAAACCCATTCATCATCATGAGCATCATGCCCGGGGCCAAGCCGCAACCAAGATGGCCCGTCACGGGTTGTTGGGAAAACAAAGGCAAGGCTGAAATAGAAGCTGTCTGGCGGTCATGTCCGCGAAGCTAGAAATTCCCCATCTTCCAGGCTTGTGGGTGCATCGAAGTTAGTCTTGCAAGTCGTGCCGTGCGCAATTTGAAGCCGGTTCGAGACAGGAAAGCGGTGATGGCGAATGGGACACGGTTTGCTGACCGTACATCAACGCTGCCATAAACATTCCTGCGGCGGTCAAGGGCCGCTTCGCAGGAATCTCCATGAGTCAGAGCGGTGAGGATTGCACCGCTTCGCGCATGGTGACGAATTCCTCGGCCACGGTGGGGTGGATGCCAATGGTGCTGTCAAACTGGGCCTTGGTAGCGCCGGCTTTCATGGCAACTGCAAATCCCTGAACGATCTCGCCGGCTTCTGCTCCCACCATGTGCAAACCAACGACCTTGTCGGTTTTGGTTTCCACCACCAGCTTCATGAGCGTCCGCTCCGTGCTGCCCGAAAGCGTGTGCTTGAGGGCCTTGAACTCGCTGCGAAAGATGGTCACGTCCTGGTACAGCTCACGTGCCTGGGCTTCGCCGTAGCCGACGGTGCCTATGCTTGGATGGGTGAATACCGCGGTGGGAATGAACTCGTAGCTCATGCGGCGCGCAGGCTTGCCGGCAGCAGGGCCGAACAGTTGGTCAACCACCACCATTGCTTCTCCCAGCGCTACCGGGGTCAGCTGCACGCGACTGGTGACGTCGCCCACTGCATAGATGGAAGGAACATTGGTTTGATAGCACTCATCGACAATCACCGCACCGTCCTTGCGCAGTGCCACTCCCGCCGCTTCCAGGCCAAGGCCTGCCACCAGGGGCACGCGGCCCGTCGCATAGAGCACGGCGTCGGCCAGCAACTCTGCGCCGTCCTTGAGCTTCACCTGCAAGCCATGGTCGGTTCGGGCAATGGCAGCCACGTCCGTGCCCAGCCGCAGATCCACGCCGTTCTTGGACATTTCACTGGACACAAAGTGGCGAATTTCATCGTCAAAGCCGCGCAGTACCTGGTCACCCCGGTACAGTTGCGTGACCTCGGCACCCAGCCCATTGAAGATGGAGGCGAACTCGCAGGCAATGTAGCCGCCCCCAACCACCAGCAGGCGCTGCGGGAAAGGCTCGAGGTCGAAGACGGCGTTGGAGTCGATCACATGCTCGCGACCTTCGATATCCGGCACGTGGGGTGTGCCGCCGGTGGCAATGAGGATGTGCTTGGCAGTGAAACTTTGTTCGGCGGTTTCGCCGTTGATTCTTAGCACGACACGGTGAGGGCCTTCGAGCCGTGCAAAAGCGTCAAACACCGTCACGCCCGAACCCGTCAACAGCTTGCCATAGACGCCGTTCAGGCGCGAGATTTCCTGCGCTCGATTGGCTTTGAGCTTGGCCCAGCTGAGCACCGGTGCTTGGCCTTCCCAACCAAAACCATGCGACTCCTCAAAAGCCTCTGCATAGTGCGCCGCATAGCTATATAGCTTCTTTGGAATGCAGCCTACATTGACGCAGGTGCCACCCAGGCCATCGGCACCTTGCATTTCTGCCAAGGCCACACGTGCGCCGCGTTGCGCGGCCATGCGCGCGGCGCGCACGCCGCCGCTGCCTCCGCCGATTACGAACAGATCAAAGTCATGGGTGCTCATCGTGTAGTGCTTCCAAAGGAGTTTCAAGGTGGCCGCTGGACTGCGCTGCAGGCCGGGAATGTGGTTGCACAAGCTTGTGCGGTTCAAATGGCTTGCTGCGCAAGGCGGTGGGCTCGACATTTCTGTCTGCCCTGACAGTGCAAGCCAACTCGACGCACGGCGGTATTGCCACGCGTCTGTCTTCGCGGCCACGGGTGTAGTTCCATCTTAAACAGTTAATGATTCCGGCTCATTGACCTGGCGGCAAGCCCTGAAGCGGCGATTGCGCGAGCGCCGCGCGCGTGCGCTGTCATTGCGCGCGTTGTGCTCGCCACCGCTGGCTGTGCTGCATGTCATGCGCATCTTTTGCGCCGTCCAGCATCAGGCTTGCAGCGCATCGATGGTCCCATCGGCTGCATGGTGGTGATGGCCTGGTGCAGGCCGGAGATGCCCATGACAGCCTTTTGTTTGGGAAACTGGCTTGTTTTTACAAGGAATTTGCGCATCGGGGCACCTGATTTCGGCCCAGCATGGCCCCTTGCATGTACCTGCCGAGGTGGTGACGTGGAAAAACGGCCATAAAGTTTTTTCATCTTCGTTGAAGAAAAAACTTGCGCTTGTGAGTTGCTGCACTTAAACTCCGTGCGTGTTGTTGCTGCGCGCAGCATTTCTGCATCAATTTAGAGAGTGCCAAGCCTTATGTCCCTGGATATCGAGTTCAAAACCGCCGTTGCCTTGGCATTGCTTGGCAAGGAGTTCTCCAGCAAGCGTCTGCTGGAGTTGTCTGGTCGGGAAAAACCTCGGGGCCAGCATCACATGAAGTACAGCCCTACCGATTTGCGCAGCATTCGGTATCGGCTGGCGGGCTTGAATCCTGCAGAGCAGCAAAAGGCCATCACCAAGAATAAAAAACTTCCTGCGCTCATCGTGACGCGCATGACCAAGGGTGGCGTCGGCAAGACATCGCTGAGCGTCAACACGGCGGCAGCGCTTGCCATGGCGGGTTTTCGCACTCTCTTGATCGATGCAGACCCCCAGCGCTCGGCCTCGATCTTGCTGAAAATTCGCATCAATGCGGAGGCCTTGCACATTGGAAAGCTGTTGACGCGGACCAGCAAGGAGCCCGATGCAGATCTGCCCGAGGCCTTGCATCACATCATCTCTGACGGCATGCTGGACTTCCTGCCATCACACATCTCCATGGCGGAAAGTGACCAGAGCCTGGCCACTGCCATGGCCAGCTATCTGCGCGTTGAGTTCTTTCTGGAGCGCAATCACGACTTTCTCGCCAAGAACTACGACGCCATCGTTGTGGACACAGCTCCGGGCACGACGCCAATCTCCCTGGCGTTTACCTATGCGGCCCATGTGCCAGGAAACATTCTCACCGTGGTCGAGCCCGATGGGTACTCGATCGAGGCGCTTGAATCGCTGGCATCGAATCTGAACGAGATCGAAATGGTGTCGCGCAAACGCGTGGGCACGCGGATCGTGATCAACAAATACCACCCTACCCTGAAGCATGTGGCGGAGTCCATGGGCTACCTCTACAGCAACTACCAAAGCCAGCTGATCGAAAGCATCATTCCTCAGACCACCGGCTTCAGCCGCCAGTTTTCCACGGAAGACGACAACAAGACGCTGCCTCTGGTCATCAAGGATCCCAGCAGCATTGGTGCTTCGGCGGTATTTTCCCTTGTCAATCAACTGATCCCGATTTTCGGAATCTCCCTGCCTGGACTGCAGAAATGAATGCTTCCCGAAAACTGCCAGAAGTTTCTGGATTGCTCGCTGCCCGACGCTTCACGCCCACCACACCGGCGACCGTCGACAATTTGAAAGCCGACCTGAACAGCTCGGTTGCAAGCGAACCCGCACCGAGCACGGCGCCGTCCCACGGGCGCGATCTCAGGTCCATAGATCCCAAGCTCATAGACGAAAATCCGTACGCGCCACGTGAGGTCTACACCGCTGAAATGTTGTTGGAGCGCGCCGACAGCCTGAGCAAGCACGGCCAACGTGATCCTATTCACGTGATTGAACACCCCTCCATCCAGGGGCGCTACATGATCGCCGATGGCTGGACACGGACCCAGGCTTGCATCGCGCACGGCGCTTTGCCTACGCTTCTTGCCGAGGTGCACCATGGACTGACGGCGCCGGAAGCCTCCTGGCTGGGCTATGAGCAGAACGAAAGCCGTGAGCAGCATTGCGATCTTGATCGCGCAATGTTCTACGAAAAGCAATACGCCAACGGCATGACGCCGTCTGAAGTGGCGCGTCGCACCAAGCTGTCCAAGACGCTGCTCAGTTTCTATCGCTCCTATGCCAAGCTGCCGGAAGAAGTGTTGAAAGTCATACGCCTCAATCCCAAGCGTTTTGGCTCGACCGCTGCTCACCATCTTGGGCGGCTCGCACAGCATTGCCCGGAAAGCAAAGTCATTGCCCTGGCTACGAGCTATTCCACCACGGATGTTCCGCTGCGTTGGCTGGTGGACCAGTGCGCAAATCTGATCAACAGCGCAGGACGCAGTCCGCACAAGTCCATTGGCAAAACGGTCCGCTACAACAACGGCACTTTGCGTCAGAAAGGCAGCAAATTTGATCTCAGCCTGGATCTGCCGGACCACCTTGCGCGCGAAGCATTTGCTGCCGAACTCGAGCAGTTGCTCGCGAAATACGGCTCTATGGAAAGCAAAGAGGCCTGAGGTCACTGTTTAGACGTCTAAACACCATGGATGTGACATCTCGTTTTGGGTCGAGCGGGCTGATATGCAGCCAAGCGATCTCTGGTAGTCCTGGCAGTCCCCCACGGCCTGGATGACCTCCCCTGTTTAGACGTCTAAACACAGCCTTGTGTACCGCCTGATGCCGGTTTAGATATCTAAACACCGGCGGATGCCTGCGTCAGTCCCTTGTCAGCGTGCAAAACGCGGCATCTGCTGATGCATTGATTGGCGATCCGTTTCGCATGCGTATTGGCCCCATTCTTTCGCATGGGCAGGTCCCGATGTGACTGCCCCGTTCATTCGAATGAACAACCGCTGCCCCCAGCTATGGTTCAGGGATTGCGCGTTGCCTTCATACAGCCATCAAATTTCGGGCGTCAAGTTGCTGTTCTAAGGCTTGCAGCGGGTCATGGCTCGTAAAGACGGCCCAGGTGCGCCCCGCCATGCCTCTTTGGCCGCCGCAGACTTGCCTCGGCGTCAGCCCATGGCTTGGGAAGCTTGCACCTGCACTGTACGCTGGCCGGACCAGCATCAACGGATTGCCCGTAGCCGGAAGGCATAAGAATCTGGCTTGCCGCAGATTCCCAGAGCCTGGTTGCCTGAAGTCTGTGGCTGAGGCCAGCGGCGGAATCTCACGGCAAAAAGGCCAAGCCGAGCTCCTGCCTCGGCCATTCCGACGAGTTAAGTCGTTTTGCAACTGGGAAAGCTGCCTGCCGAATTGGTTTGAATTGCACAAGATGGGGGGGGCCTTCTGCTTCCAGGCTGATTTTGATGCGCCAAAACGGCCAGTGAGCGGTTGTGGAATGTCTTTGTGCGGACCGAAATCCAGGGAAAACTTCTCGGGGCGCAGGCTTGTGTCGTATCTGCACATGCAAATTCGTGTATTTTGCACAAGCAAGGGGTGAGCACCAGAAATTGCACAAGCCGGAGCAGCCGTTGAGGCAGCTGGCGCATCCGATGCACAAGGCAGGGGGGAGAGATGGACGCAAGGTGCTGGAACCACGCTCGCAAGCCGTCGGAAATCCAGCTGTCGGGAATGTTCGCGCCCCTTGCTTTGACCGCTTGGCAACGCATTTTTTTGGCGCAAACTGCCTGAAAGCCTTGCTGCGCTTCGTTTTTTCACCGCGTCGGCTGGGAGACGGCCCAAGTCGGCAGTCCGCACCGCCCGCGCAATAGCTGGCTGCACACTCTTGTTTCGAAGAGACCGGTCATTGCTGCACCCAGCCTTTCCAGGCAAAACTCTCACGGGCCCATTTGATGGAATTGCAGGGGGAGCCCTTGGGGGAAAATACGGCCTGCCGGCCAGCTACCCCTCAGCTTGTGCAGTGCAAGTGCTACGCTGCAAAAGAGCATTCACCCCCAGATTGTGAACATTTAGCTGTTTTCACAGATTTCCTGCAGAAGCAATGCCGGCGAAATACGCCATGACCTGCCGGTCAAACCAGGCCTTGCCAGGCGGCGATCCCTGGCCCCTGCCTCTTGCTATAGGGGATTGCAGGAAAAATGCCACTGCTCGCGCTGCAAGGATCTGAGCCAACCACCCCCTTGACCGGCACAGGTGACACCCCACCTCCCCCCTCGTTTGTGCAATTTTCTTGGTTGTGAGGTCGGGGCTGGTGAGCGCATATGCGGGCGCCGGGGTGACCGGCAGATCATGCGCAAGACGCAGTGACCGGCCACCTTCCGCCAGACTATCGACCAGGCAGAGGTGCTGCTCATCGTTGAGGTGATCTGGCCCGAAGGTGCGATCTTCAAAGCGACCCGGTCGAAACTGGCTGCGGGTTCTTGCAGCGCAATGGCGCAATGGGGCGAGGAGGCGTGCCAATGCCAAACTTGCTTGTCCGGCGTGGCCAGGGGGGTGTCGCGCTGACCTAAACCGCCCCCCCACCGTTCGCCCTGAGCTTGTCTAAGGGCTATTGCTGCGCGCCGCTCGTGATCGAGTCTGGCTGGTTCATCCTTTGACGCGGCCGGCGAGACAAGCTCAGGACGAACGGGCGAGCGCAGCGCACTGCTCATGGCTGGTTCGCGTGAAACTGCCTTAGAGCGTCCTCATCTGGGGGCAATGCCTATGTCCAGCAGGAGAATAGCGGTGATGTGCCGATGGTCTCGCCAACCGAAAAACGGATGCTTGCGCCACAGCATGCTGTATTGACGCCAGCAGGCTACTCCGCAAAGGGATTGCCAGTGTAGGGCCAGCGCCGCGCTCGGCATCGATTGTCCGCAGGCAAGCTCAGTTCTATAGAACTGCACCTTGTGCATGGCGAACGATTGCAGCATGTTCAGTCAGAATATATCAAGCTGGCGAGTTTGATAGCTGCACGCATCGCCTCCGGTGCTGCCAAGCCTCGTCATGGCGATCGGCCAAAGACGCGAAACAGCGCTGGCTAATCGCCCAGCGCCGCGGCGGCCATTCCTGCAATCTGCAGCGCAATCTCTGGCGAGCTGCCGTCTTCGAAGTGCCACGCCGCCGAAAGGCCGGACCACGCCAGAATCCACTTCAGAAGTCGTTGACTGTCAAGCTTTGCGTAACCTGCCACGAAACTCACACGCGACAAGAAAATGTCCGGGTTGGCGGCGATTTCAAGGTCTGGATTGCAAAAGAGATTTGCATAGTCGAAAGTTCGCTCTCCTATCAATCCTTTGGGATCGATGGCAAGCCAGCCGCGTTTGCCGAAGTCGAGAATGTTCAGATGATGGATATCGCCATGCAGACAGCTTATGTCGCGCGGCTGCGCCAGCAGCTCCTGCATTGCATTGCGCGCTGCCAGCAGCTTGACGTCCTGCGTGGAATGCAATGCGGCAAACCAGTCGTCAAGCAGCACGAGGGTTGGGGGCGGAGCTGGATGCGCCTGGTGCAACTGGGCCACTGTGTCGCAAAGAATGGCGCATGCCTGTTTGTCGTGGCCGCTGCGACTGAGTTGCGCCAGGCTTCTTGCCGCGCTGGCCCGCTCCATCAGCAAGGCCGCCCCCGAGCGCGCAAAAACACGGGCAGCACCGTTTCCCTCCCACCATTCAAGCAGGTCATAGCCTCGCATCTCTTCCTGCGACGTTGAAATCTTCAACATGGCGGGTGTGTCACGCCAAATCACCGGCAGCAGCAGCGCCGCAGCCTCTGTCTCAATCGGCGTGCCATCAACGATCAGTGACCAGCAATGGAGATATTCGGTGAAATCGGTCATCGTTCTGGAAATGGAGGTTTTTCATCGACAACAGGTGTTTGCGGCGGGCTGCGCTGCCTGTGCCTTTGCTCGCGGCGCAGCCTTGATCGGGAGCCAGCAACGATCTGCAGGCGGCCAGGCGAGCAGACTCCAGGAAAAGGTGGTCACTTTTCCCAGGCTAGCCGCCCAGCGGCACCGTGGCTTCCTTGAGAACGCGCAGCACGAAGCTTGACTTGCTGTGGCGGATGCCGGGGATCTTGTAGAGCTTTTCGCGCAGCAGCCGCTCGTAGTCGCGCGTGTCGCGCACGGCAATGCGGATGTAGTAGTCGTAGTCTCCCGACACCAGATACGCCTCCTGGACTTCGGGAATGGTGGCCAGCACGCGTCCGAACTCATACAGCGTCTCGTCGGTATGGCTTTCAAGCGTGAGCTGGACGATGACGACATCATGGTAGCCAAGCTTTGCCGGATCGAGATCGACGGTGTAGCGCTTGATGACGCCCTGGCTTTCCAGCTTCTTGATGCGCGTCCAGCAGCTGGTGGCCGACAGGCCGACCAGCGCGCCTATCTCCTGCAGCGTCTTGCGCGAGTCTTCCTGCAGCACGCGCAAGATGGCAAGGTCAATGCGATCCGATGATTCTTCGGATATTTCTGCATTTGTCCGATTGATTTTCATTAAAGTCAGCTGTTATGACAAAAATAAGAAGCCTATTTTGCCTGGGAAGCAGAAAAATAAAGGCATGAAACTGCTTCCTTCCACCGATTTTTCTCCGGCCTCGCCGCCGCGGGCCTACAACGGAGCGGCGGCGCTGCTCGACACGCTGATTGAGTGCGGTGTGGACACCATCTTTGGCTACCCCGGAGGCGCGGCCTTGCCGTTGTACGACGCGCTGCATGGCGAGCCGCGGCTGCGCCATATCCTGGTGCGCCATGAGCAGGCGGCCATGCATGCGGCCGAAGGCTATGCGCGCAGCACCGGACGCGTGGGCGTGGTGCTGGTCACCTCCGGCCCGGGCGTGGCCAATACCATCACCGGCCTGCTGGACGCGATGAGCGACTCCATTCCCGTGCTGTGCATCAGCGGACAGGTGGCCAGCCACTCGATAGGCACCAACGCCTTTCAGGAGTGCGACGCGCTGGGCCTGTCGCGCCCGGTGACCAAGTGGAACCACCAGCCGCGCGTCGCCCAGGAGATTCCCGAGGTGATACGCAAGGCCATGGAGATGGCGTCTTCGGGTCGGCCCGGTCCGGTGCTGATTGACGTGCCCAAGGATGTGCAGCTGATGCCGGTGGACAGAAATGCCGCGGCCGGGCTGGCCCGCGCAAGCTCCACGCTGGCCCCGGCCCTGCCGCCTGCCGCCAGCCTGCGGCGCGCCGCCGAGCTGCTGCAAGGCGCGCGTCGGCCCATTTTCTACGGCGGCGGCGGGTTGGTGAATTCCGGGCCGGCTGCCTGCGCGGCATTTGTCCGGCTGGTGCGCCGGCTGGATGCGCCCTGCACCTTGACGCTGATGGGACTGGGCGCGTTTCCCGCGTCGGATCCGCGCTTTGTCGGCATGCTGGGCATGCACGGCGCGCTGGAGGCCAATCTGGCCATGCATGCGGCGGATCTGGTGGTCTGCATTGGCGCGCGCTTTGATGACCGCGTGACCGGCAAGCTCGACGAGTTCTGCCCGCAGGCGCGCAAGATCCACCTGGACATAGACCCGGCAAGCATCGACAAGGTCGTGCCCGTGGATGTCGCGCTGGTGGGCGACTGCGCCCCCGTGCTGCAGGCGCTGCTGGACATGCCCGAGCTGCAGACGCTGGCGCCCCAGCGGCTGGCGCCCCAGCGGCTCGCGCCCTGGTGGCAGCACATCGCACGCTGGCGCGCGCAGCGCTGCTTTGACTTCACGCCGCGCGCCGGCGAAATACTGCCGCAGCAATTGATGCACCAGCTGCAACAGGCGCTGCAGGGACGCGAGGCAATTGTCTCGACCGACGTGGGGCAACACCAGATGTGGGCGGCCCAGTACCTGCGCTTTGACCGGCCGGGGCGTTGGCTGACTTCGGGCGGGGCCGGCACCATGGGCTACGGCCTGCCCGCGGCCATTGGCGCGCAGATCGCGCACCCGCAAGCGCTGGTCGTCTGCGTGAGCGGCGATGCTTCGGTGCTGATGAACATTCAGGAGCTGTCGACGGCGGTGCAGCATCGTGCGCCGGTCAAGCTGGTGCTGTCGAACAACGGCTACATGGGCATGGTGCGCCAGTGGCAGGAGCTCAATCACGGCAATCGGCTGAGCCATAGCTGGAACGAGGCCCTGCCGGACTTCGTGGCGCTGGCCAAGGCGTTTGGCTGGGGCGCGCGTCGCGTGAGCGATCCGGCCGAACTGGACGCCGCGCTGGCCGAATGCCTGGCGTATCCGGGGCCCTTCTTTCTCGATGTCCAGGTCGCGGCGCAGGAAAACTGCTTTCCCATGATGCCCTCCGGCCAGGGACATCACCGCGTGATGCTGGCCAAGAACCTTTGGTACGAAGACGAAGTTGCCGTGCTGGAGCAGGCCGGCTGAGGGGCTGGCTGGCCTGGACAGGCGGCAGGGCTTGCGCGTGCCGCGCAGCTGACAAGGGTCAAGAAGAGGCATCGCAAACCGCCGCCGGCCGGCCATCCCTCGGTATATTCAGCGCATGGACCTTGGAGCGCTGGAGTATTTCCACATCGTTGCCCAGAGCGGCAGCATCTCGCGAGCGGCATCGGCGCTGGGCATGGAGCCGTCGACCCTCACGCGCCACATCGGCCGCCTGGAGGAAGAGGCCGGGGTGAAGCTGTTTCACCGCAGCGGCCGCGGCATGGTGCCGACCGACGCCGGCGCGCTGCTGCTGACCGAGGCGCGCAAGGTGGTCGATGCGCTGCAGCACACGCGCCGCGTCGCGGCGGACCTGGCTGCAGACGGGCCTTCGCAGATCGTCGTGGCAGCCATGCCCACCATTGCCCAGGTGAGCTTTGGCGCGCTGGGCCATGCGCTCAAGGCGCGGTTTGCGCGCGCGCGCATCCGCTTTGTCGAAGGCATGGGCCACCAGCTCGTGGACTGGCTGCAGGAAGGCAAGATCGATGTCGCGCTGCTGTATGTGCCGACCCAGTCACGCATCGTCAATCACGATCTGTTGCTGCAGGAGGCGCTGTACTGCGTGTTGCCGCCGGGCTGGCGGCTGCCGCCGGATCCCCTGCCGATTGACGATCTGTTGGATCTGCCGCTGGTGCTGCCGACCACGCCGCACGGCCTGCGCGGCCTGGCCGAGATGTGGGCCCAGCGCCGCGGCAAGCGTCTGCAGGTGGCGATGGAATGCGACGGCTCGACATTCATGACGCGCCGCCTGGTGGCCGCAGGCCATGGCTGCACGCTGCTGCCGCTGGCCGCGGTGCAGGAGGAGGTGGAGCGCGGCCAGCTGCAGGCCGTGCGCCTGGCGGGCGACGAGGCGCTGCGCACCGTGGCCATTGCCACGGCAATGAACCGGCCGGCCGCCAGCGGACTGTGGGATAGCACGCAGGTGCTGCGCCAGGTGGTCGCCAGCCTGGTCAGGAACGGTCAGTGGCCCGGGGTGGACCAGCTGAACTGATCGTGTACCAGCGAGCTCGTCAAGCCGGTTGATGGGGCGTAGGCAATTGAGGGGCAGATGCTGACGTTGATGGCATGCGAATTGATCGTGGCGCCGCCCGGCGAGAACGGCACGATCTAGGTGATGGCCCGGTTAGGCCAGGTGTGGGCGGCCAGGGCCTGCTCAAAGGGGCTGCCGAAAGGGCCTGCTGAAAGGGCCAGGGGGCTGCCGCGCTTGCCGAGGCAGCCCCCTGCAGCAGGAAGGCGCGTCGCCCCGCAATGGTGTTGCTCATGTTCATGTCTCCTGGTTATGCGCCGCGGCGAAGGCCGGCGATCGACGGCGAACGTCACGGCGCCAGCCGTGCATTCAAGGGACATGCCAGGGAATACCAATGGCCGTACGGCAACGCAATTTCGGCATGACTGCCCTGCGGAAATGGCGGTGCGCGCAGCCGTTGGGCCTTCTAAACTTTGCGCCAGTTCGGGCGTGACTCCCGCCCCCGCCACCACAGGAAATGCCAATGCTTGAAGACATCCCCTCCCTCACGGCCGCTCCCGTCGCCTCGCGCACCGCGGGCCAAGTGCTGGTTGATTCCCTGCGCCTGCATGGCGTGGACCGCGTGTTCTGCGTTCCGGGCGAAAGCTACCTTGCCGTGCTGGACGCGCTGCACGATGCGCAAGGCAGCATCCAGCTGGTGGTGACCAAGCACGAAGGCGGCGCCGCCAACATGGCCGAGGCCGACGGCAAGATGACCGGGCGCCCCGGCATATGCATGGTCACGCGCGGGCCGGGCGCGACCCACGCCAGCATAGGCGTGCACATCGCGCAGCAGGATTCCACGCCCATGATCCTGTTTGTCGGTCAGATCGCCCGCAGCCAGGTCGGTCGCGATGCGTTCCAGGAAGTCGACTACCAGGCGATGTTTGGCGGCCTGGCCAAATGGGTGGTCGAGGTCACGGACGCCTCGCGCATGGCCGAGATCGTGGCCCGTGCCTTCCACACCGCGGTCTCGGGTCGTCCCGGCCCGGTGGTGGTGTCCTTGCCCGAGGACATGCTGGTCGAGCACACGCACAAGCAGGCCTTTGCCGCATGTGCCCTGGAGCCCACGCCGCCGTCAAGCGAGGCGCTGGCGCAAATCGCCCGCGCCTTGGAGGGCGCGCGCCAGCCGCTGGTGATGGTCGGGGGCAGCGGCTGGTCGCAGTCCGCGTCGCAGCAGCTGCAGCGTTTCGCGGCGGCGTGGAATCTGCCCGTTGCCTGCGCTTTCCGCCGCCAGGATGTGCTGGACAACCGCAGCGCCCACTACATCGGCCATCTGGGCCTGGGAATGAACCCGGCGCTCAAGGAGGCCGTCAGGAACGCCGACCTCATCCTGGCCCTGGGTACCCGGCTGGGCGATGTGTCCACCGATTCGTATTCGCTGCTCGAGGTGCCCGAGCCGCGGCAACAGCTCATTCACATCCACCCCGATGCCAATGAGATCGGGCGTGTCTACCGTCCCCGCCTCGGCGTGCATGCGGACACCGCCAGCAGCGTGGACGCGCTGGCTGCGCTGGCGGCGCCCGCGCAGCGGCCCTGGGATGGCTGGACCACGGCTGCCAGACAGGCGCACGTCGCCTTCAGCCTGCCGCCGCAGCGCGTGGACCAAGCCAGCGGGGTTGATCTGGGCGCGGCCATCGCGCATGTGAGTGCCGAGCTGCCGGACGACGCCCTGGTGACCAACGGCGCCGGCAATTACTCCGTCTGGCTGCATCGCTTCTACCAATACCGCGCTGCGCGCACCGAGCTGGCAACCACCTGCGGCGCCATGGGCTATGGCGTGCCCGCGGCCGTTGCCGCGGCGCTGCGCCACCCCGAACGCGAAGTGCTGTGCGTCGCGGGCGACGGCTGCTTTCTGATGTATCCCCAGGAACTCGTGACTGCCGCCGAGCATGGCGCGCGGCTGGTGGTGATCGTCGTCAACAACGGCATGTACGGCACCATACGCATGCACCAGGAAAACCACTATCCGGGCCGGGTCAGCGGAACGCGGCTGGTTGGCCCCGACTATGTCGCGCTGGCGCGGGCCATGGGCGCGGCGCATGCCGAGCGCGTTGAAACCACCGATGCCTTTGCCGCCGCGTTGGCGCGCGCGCGCCAGGCAGCGGGCTTTTCTCTGCTGGAGCTGGTTACCGATCCGCGGCAGATCACGCCGGCCATGCGCTTGAACTGATGGCCGCCCGCCAGGCATGTTCCCTCACTCGGGCTGAATGCCCGCGTCCTTGGCGACCTTGCCCCATTTCACGGCTTCGGCGGCGATGAAATCGGTGAACTGCTGGGCGGAGCCCGCGCCGGGCTCTATGCCCGCATCAACCAGCGTCTTGCGCACGTCCGCCAGCTGCAGGATGCGGTTGACTTCGGCATTGAGCTTGGTCACCACGGCCTTGGGCGTGCCCGCCGGGGCAAGCAGGCCGCCCCAGGTGCTGGTCTCGTAGCCCGCGATGCCGGCCTCCTGCATGGTGGGAACGTTGGGGAACACCGCGGAGCGCTTGGGCGATGTCACCGCCAGGGCGCGCAGGCGATCGGAGTTCACCTGTGCCTTGACGGCGGCCACGGTGTCAAACATCATCGTCGTGCGCCCGCTGATCAGGTCGGGATGGGCCAGCGTGCTGCCCTTGTAGGGCACATGGGTGATGTCGATCGCGGCCAGCGTCTTGAACAGCTCGCCCGACATGTGGGGCGCGCCGCCCTTGCCGCTGGAGGCAAACGTCATCTCGCCCGGATGGGCCTTGCCGTGGGCCACGACATCCTTGACGCTCTTGAAGGGGGCCGAGGGCGAAACCACCAGCACCAGCGGCACGACATGGGTCAGCGCCACCGGCTCGAAGCTCTTGAGGATATCAAACGGCAGCTTCTTGAACAGGCTGGGATTGATGGCGTGGCTGCTGGCGACCAGGGCCAGCGTATGGCCGTCGGGCGCCGCCTTGGCAATGGCTTCCGTGCCAATGATCCCGGAGGCCCCGGCGCGGTTCTCTATCACCACCGACTGCCCCCAGGACTCGCCCATCTTCTGGCCGATCAACCGGGCCGCCAGGTCAATCGCGCCCCCGGGCGAGGAGGGAACGACAATGGTGATGGGCTTGGTCGGGAAGTTCTGGGCGGCGGCGGGCAGGGCAAGACTGCAGGCAAGCAAAGCGGCGGTGGCGGTTGCGCGAATCATGGATGTCTCCTCGTTGGGTACGTGATCTGGACCGGAAAAAGTGCCTGAGCGGGCCTCAGCGGCCGTTGGCTTCGCGCCAGCGGGCAAAGTCTTCGAGCGTCTGCGGCTGGGTCGCGGGGTAGAGGCCGATGATCGAGCGGCCGTCCTGGACCTGCTGCGCCACGAAGTCCTCGAAGGCGGTCATGCCGGTGGCTTCCACGGCAATCTCCTCGGCGAGGTAGGCCGGAATGACCACCACGCCGTCGCCGTCACCCACCACGATGTCGCCGGGAAACACCGGCGCATCGCCGCAGCCAATCGGCACATTGATGTCTATGGCCTGGTGCAGCGTCAGGTTGGTCGGGGCGGAAGGACGCGTGTGAAAGGCCGGAATATCCAGCTCGGCAATCTCGGGGGCGTCGCGAAAGCCGCCGTCGGTAACCACACCGGCCACGCCGCGCACCTGCAGCCGCCGTATCAGGATGGCGCCGGCAGAGGCGGCGCGCGCATCCTTTCGGCTGTCAAACACCAGCACCGCGCCCGGCGGGCAGTCTTCCACCGCCTTGCGCTGCGGATGGGCGGGATTGGTGAATTCGGCCAGGGTGTTCAAGTCTTCGCGCGCCGGCATGTAGCGCAGCGTGAAGGCCGGGCCGACCATCGTCGGCTTCGCGGTTCCACCCACGGGCAGGGCGCCCTGGATGACCTGGTTGCGCAGCCCGCGCTTGTAAAGGCAGGTGCACAGCGTGGCAATGCTCACTTTTTGCAGCAGGGCAATGCTTGCGGGGGAAACGCTGGGGAGGTTCATGAGTAGGGTCCGTCAAAAAATTGTTTTGCATTCTAGTGTTCTAGAATGCATAAACGATGCCGGTGGAAACCCTTGGCTTAGAATCAAAGTTTCATCCCCGCAAAACCCATGGCCCGCCCCAGCTTTGTTTCCGCAGCCACCCTCGAAGGCATTGCTTGCCTGCAGCCCTATGACTCGGCAGAGGGCCGTGGCAAGGCCGCGGACTTCGTTTACGCGGCCTTGCGCCGCGCCATCGTCGAATGCATGCTGCCGCCCGGCGCGGCCTTGAACGAGCCCGTGGTGGCCGAGCAGTTCGGCGTCAGCCGCAGCCCCGTGCGCGAGGCCTTCAGGTCATTGGCCGCCGACGGCCTGCTCGACATCTTTCCGCAGCGCGGAAGCTTTGTGTCCCGCCTGGAGCGCGCCTCGCTCAACGACGCGCTGTTCGTGCGCGAGGCCATAGAGTGCGCCGCCGTGCGGCTGGCCGCCAACGCGCCCCTGCCGGACAGGAAGACGCTGGCGAGGATCGTTGCCCGCCACCGCGAGGCCTTGCGCTTCGAGGACCGCGACGCCAGCCTGGCAGTCGACGAGGATTTCCACCGCAGCATCGTGCTGCTTGCCGGCCATGCCTCGGCCTGGGGCGTGGTGCTCTCGGCGCGCACGCGGCTCGAGCGCCTGCGTCGGCTGGCCAACAAGACCATTCGCGGCAGCGAAGAGTCGGTCGAACTGCACGATCAGATTGCCAACGCCGTGATTGCCGGCGATGCGGACCTGGCCGAGAAACTGCTGCGCGAACATATACGCCAGGTCAAGGGATTCATCGATCGGCTGGCAGAGATCTATCCGGCTTACGTGGCGTAGAACGATCGGCGTGGGAAGGGCCGGCCAGTGCCTGGCATATCTTCTCGCGTAACTCCGGCGCAGAAGCTTGAAACCGCTGTTTTCCCAGTTTCACCCGCCGCCAAGCCGCCGATGTGGCCGGAAAAGTATTCTTCCATTCCCTTGGAAGAGCATGCGTGCCAGCCAAGGGAACGATTCCACAGCGGCAGTCACCAACCCCCACATGCAAAAGGCGATATGCATGAACCAGCGGCATCCAAGCCGGCTACGCTTCAAGCCAGGGATATACTAATTGTTACCAATGGATCCAGGAATGAACGCGATTGACAGGCATGCCTTCATTGCGAGCCTATGTGGCATGGATTGAAATCACCCTTGGCGCCCCATTTCAAAAAATGACAGCAGGTCTTGATCAAAGGAGTTTCAATGGAAGCGGACGAGTTGGAGTACGTGGGTTTTTGGGCCCGTGTCGGGGCGTCGTTGATAGATACCGTTCTCATGGGGATCATCATCTGGCCGCTCTTGACCGCTTTCTACGGCGATGCCTATTGGGATGGAGAAGGCATGGTCAAAGGCCCCATGGACGTCTTGCTTTCCTGGGTTTTCCCCATGGTCGCGATCATTGTTTTCTGGGTGGCAAAACAAGCCACGCCCGGGAAAATGGCAATATCGGCCAAGATCGTGGATGCCAAGACGGGTGCGGCGCCATCCACTGGCCAGTTCATCGGCCGCTACCTGGCTTATTTCCTCGCAGCATTGCCCTTGTGTCTGGGAATTTTCTGGGTGGCTTTTGACGGCCGCAAGCAAGGCTGGCATGACAAACTTGCTGGCACGGTGGTAGTTCGTCAAAAAAACAGGAAACCCCAGCCAGTCACATTCAATAAGAGCAGTTAACACCACTCGCTTGGAAACGCCTGCAGAACACTTATGCTTGCGCGGCCGCCATGGAACGGCGACCCGCAAGCAACGAACTGCGGCGGAAACATCGTCCTCATCCCAGCCGCTGTGCCTTCTCCCAGGTGATGCGCGCAAGCTCGCAGTGAGCGATGCAGCCACGTCCCACGGCATGGTGTCCGTGCTGGGTTCAAGGCTCGCCCCATTGCGGCTGGAATATGCCTGCGTTACTCGACGGTCTCGCCGGAATCCTTGATGACCTTGGACCAGCGAAGCATTTCTTGCTCCACAAACTTCTTGTGTCCCGCTGGCTCGAGTCGCCCATCGTTCACTATGCGCAAACCCAAGGCCTCTTGTCGCTTGATGAGTTCTGGGTCTTGCAGCGCAGTTTTCAGTGCTGCGTTGAGCTTCGCGAGCACCGCTGGCGGCGTCCCCTTCGGCGCGTAAAGTCCGTGCCAGACCTGCACGTTGAAGCCTGCCAAGCCCGCCTCGGACAAAGTGGGCACTTGAGCCAGCGCCGGCAAGCTCAGCCGCTCGGTACCGGTGAGCCCATAGACCTTGACCTTCTTGGCTTCTATCTGGGGAACTGCGTTGGTGGCCTGCTCACACATCAGGTCTACCTGACCGCCGATGAGGTCGGTCATCGCCGGTGCCGTGCCCTTGTAGGGCACAGGGATCATCTTTGATTTCAATGCTGCCTGCAGCATGAGGCCGCAAAGATGGGACGCCGAACCTGCCCCGGCGTTGGCCAGGTTGACCTTCCCCTCATTTGCCGCAATCCACTGACGCAATTCGGCAAAGCTATTGGCGGCAAGCATCGGCTTGCCGATCAGTGTTGACGGAGCTTCGTTGATCAGTCCAAGAAACGCAAAGTCATCCGGAGTTTTATAAGGCAGCTTCTTGTACAGGGCCGGCGCAGTGGCCAGCCCGATGTGATGGACCAACAAGGTGTAGCCATCTGGCGTGGCACGTGCCACACGTGCCGCACCAATGGTGCCGCCAGCCCCTACGGTGTTGTCGATGATCACCGTCCCTCCGAGGGGTTTGCGCAGCGCCTCGGCCAGATCACGCGCGATTTTGTCGCTTGGCCCCCCCGCCGCAAAGGGAACAACCAAGGTCACGGGCTTGTCTGGAAACTCCGCTGCACGGGCAGCGAAGCTTGTCGTCACGAGGGCCGCCAGTGCGAGCGCACCGATTTGCGTCAGAGGGTTCATGGTTTTGTCTCCAGTGATTGTTATTGGGAGTCAAGCCGAAAGTGCCTGCATATGCGCGAACAGGTCTGCCTTCGCCTCGAAGCCGATGCCGGGCAGGTCTGGCAGCGTCACGTGACCGTCGACGACCTTCACGCCATCGGGGAAGCCGCCAAAGGGTTGGAACAGATCTGGGTAGGACTCGTTGCCGCCAAGCCCCAGCCCGGCCGCAATGTTCAACGACATTTGATGGCCGCCATGCGGGATGCAACGGCTGGCTGACCATCCGTGTTCCTTCAGCATATCCAGCGTTCGCAGGTATTCGACCAGGCCATAGCTCAAAGCGCAGTCGAACTGCAACCAGTCTCGGTCGGGTCGCATGCCGCCGTAACGGATCAAATTACGTGCATCCTGCATGGAGAACAAGTCTTCACCCGTCGCCATCGGGTTCTTGTAGTAGTTGCGCAGGGTGGCTTGTAATTCGTAATCCAGCGGGTCACCTGGCTCCTCATACCAGAACAGGTCGTATTGCGACAGCGCCTTGGCATACTGGATGGCCGTGTCAAGGTCGAAGCGACCATTGGCGTCCACGCAGAGTTTTTGGCCGTCTTGCAGAACGCTCATGATGGAGTCGATACGACGCAAATCCTCGTCCAACGACGCACCGCCAATCTTCTTCTTGACCACGGTATAGCCGCGGTCGATGTAGCTGCGCATCTCATCCTTGAGCTTGCCGTGGTCCTGGCCCGGGTAGTAGTAACCACCAGCGGCATAGACAAAAATCTTGCGGTTGGGCTTGCCGTCGCCATAGCGGTCGGCCAGCAGTTGGAACAGCGGCTTTTGCTCAATCTTGGCAACGGCATCCCATACGGCCATGTCGATGGTTCCGATGGCAACCGAACGCTCACCATGGCCACCGGGCTTCTCATTGGTGAACATGCAGTTCCAGATCTTGTGCGGGTCGAGGTTTTTGCCGCTGTCGTCGATGAGCGCATCCGGCGCTGCCTCCAGCACGCGTGGAATAAAACGCTCACGCATCAACTTGCCTTGACCGTAACGGCCGTTGGAGTTGAAGCCGTAGCCGACTACCGGTTTGCCATCGCGGATGACGTCTGTGATGACTGCAACCAGGCTCAGCGTCATTTTGCTGAAGTCAATGTAGGCGTTGCGGATGGGGGAACTGATGGGGAGGGTAATCTCGCGTATATCGACGATTTTCATGCCTGGCACCTTTGCGAATAGCGACTTGAGGATAGGTATCATCGTGACCCGTCCTGGCTTTGACCAATGCTGTTTTTCTCCTCTTCAATGCTTTCAAAGCACTGGCTATGAACCTTTCTTGGCTCGAAGATTTTCTGGTGCTTGCCTCGACGGGAAACTTCTCCCGGGCGGCTGAGGAGCGGCATATGACCCAGCCCGCGTTTGGCCGGCGCGTGCGTGCGCTGGAGGAGTGGATAGGCGCTGAATTGTTTGACCGAAGTTCACAACCGGTGCGGCTGACGCAAGCGGGTCAATGGTTTCAAAGCATTGCGCATGATTTACTCGAGCAGGTTGCGCGCATTCCTGGCGAGGCGCGTACGGTGGTCGAGGCTGGCTCAAACTCTTTGCGTTTTGCTGCAACACACGCCTTGTCTTTTACTTTTGTGCCAGGATGGCTGCGAACATTTGAGTCCTTGACCACGGTGGGCACCATCCAACTGGAATCGGATGTGCTGCAGCGCTGCGAGTCCCTGATGGAACAAAGCAAGGTGCAGTTCGTGATTTGCCACGCCCACCCCCAAGCACCCGGGACGCTCCATGCAGACGGATTTCCGTCACTGAAGGTGGGTGCGGACGTTTTGGTTCCAGTGAGCGTACCGGGTGCCGATGGACAGCCTGTTCACAAACTTCAGGGTGGCGACACCCCTGTGTCGTTACTGACGTACAGCGATGAATCCGGACTGGGGCGCATCCTGCGCGAGACTCGGCATGAGGCTCTTGAGAAGACTCCCACCCACACCGTGTTCACGGCCCATCTCGCATCGGTGCTGAAAACCATGGTCATGGATGCACGAGGCATGGCGTGGATACCCTACAGCCTTGTCGCCGATGAAATCGGCGACGGCCGATTGGTGGCGGCCGCTTCAGATGAGTGGCGCATAGACTTGGAGATTCGGATCTTCCGATCACGTGGCGCCATGGGAAAAGCCGCCGAGGCGCTGTGGGCCGCCGTGGCCGACCCGGCGGGCCGTCCCGTCTTGAAGTAGTTTCAGCCAATACGATGGTGGTGAGCAAATAGCGGCCCTGTGAATCGTTCTGCTGGCCTGGAGTGGCTTGAGCTTGCCCGATTGGAAAGCGGCAACTTCTCGCGCACGGCGCAGGCGCGCAACATTGCCCCACCCGCGTTGAGCCCGCATATTCCCTCCCTGGGAGATTGGGCCGGCCGGGATGGGCTGCCCGGTTCAATCGCGTACCCGGGCTTGTCGGGCGGTCAGCAATGTGAATGCCGCCGCCGCCACAAGCAGCGCTGCGCTGACATTGAATGTGGCGCGGTAACCCGCACCGTCAAACAGCAGACCACCAACGGTCGAGCCCAGCGCAATGCTCAGCTGGATCACGGCCACCATCAGTCCGCCACCGACTTCGGCATCTTGCGGCAAGGTGCGCGCCAGCCAGGACCACCAGCCCACAGGTGCAGCTGTGGCCACCAGCGCCCATAAGGCCAGAAGCGTTACGGCTATGGCCAGCGACGCGCCCCATGCCACCAGTGCAAGGGCAATGATTGCCATCAGCAATGGAATTGCGATCAGCATGCGGTACATGCCGCGCTGCAGTACGCGGCTGACCAAGACGGTGCCTACGAAACCCGCCACGCCCATGCCAAACAACACCAGGGACAAAACGGGCAGTTTGACTTGAGTGACGCTCTCCAGAAACGGTCGCACATAGGTAAACAACTCGAACTGTCCCATGAAGAACAAACCCATGGCAGCCATGCCCAGTGCGACAACCGGCCGGCGCAACAGACTGAGGACGTTGGCTTCAAGCGCCGCCTTGGGGGTGGCTACGTTCCCCGCCTGGCTTGCATTGCGCCTTGTCGGCGGGAGCGATGGCAGGCTGCGCCATTGCCACAGCATGGCGACAGCGGCAATGGGCACCAAGCAAAAAAATGCCCCGCGCCAACCGATGACACTGCCCAGATAGCTGCCCAGCGGCGCCGCAATCACCGTGGCCAGCGCATTGCCGCTGTTGAAGATGGCCAGCGCCTTGGGCACTTGGGCAGCGGGCACCAGCCGCATGGCGACCGACACCGACATCGACCAGAAGCCACCAACCACCACACCAATCAGCGCGCGGCCCACCATGTAGGTCACGTAATTGGTAGCCAGTGCAACAACGAGTCCTGACACGCCCATCACAGCCGTCATGCCCAGCAGCAGCATCTTGCGGTCCAGGTCACCGGCCAGACGGGAAATACACAGGCTTGTGAGTACGGCAAACGCCCCCGAGATGGCGATGCCGTAGCCCACCCAGCCTTCGCTCACTTGCAGCGCCGCTGCGATGGGCGTCAACAGGCTGACGGGCATGAATTCCGATGCGATCAGCGTGAACACGCACAGCGTCATGGCGAAAACACCGCCCCAGTGGGCCGCTGAGTCGCTGGGCTCGGCTGCTGCTGCGGTGCTGCCCGCAGCGCTTTCAAAAGTAGGAGAAGTCATGAATCAATGAATATCAAGCCAGGTGCCGGGTGAAAAACTCCGTCAACTGGGCCCAGGGGATCAGGTCGGTGCGGTCATACAGGTCCACGTGGCCAGCACCAGGTACCCACAACAGCTCTTTGGGGCCGGGGGCCAGTCGATGGGCGGTTTCGCTGAATTCCCTGGAATGCGCCTGGTCGCCCGCAATGAACAGCAAAGGGCGCGGTGCTATCAGCTCCAGATCCTGGAAGGGGTAAAAGTTCATGAAGCGCACTTCGCTGGTCAGCATCCGATTTTGCGTCGGCTCCAGCGTGCGCCCGGCAGGAATGGCGATGCCGCGCGCAGTGCGGTGGAAGTCCCAGAACTCACGTGTGACCGGGTTGGCATCGGTGGGCCACTGCAGCGGCAGATAGTTCAGAAACTCATGCTTGCCGGTAGCGGCTTGCACCCAGCGTTGGTCTGCCGCCTTGGCGAGCAAGGCCTGACGCTGCGTCAGACTTTGCGACTGTCCCAGCCCCGCGCGCGTGACGGCGCCCATGTCGTACATGCTGACGGTGGCAATGGCTTTCAGGCGTGGGTCGATCTTGGCGGCGCTGAGGGCAAAGCCGCCACTGCCGCAAATGCCCAGAACGCCGATGTGCTCGCGGGCAATGCCTGTCCGGTTGCCCAAAAAATCCACCGCAGCGCTGAAGGCCTCGGTATACAACTCTGGCGCCACGAGATTGCGCGTGCCACCTTCACTCTCGCCCCAATAGGGCAAATCAATGGCGAGCGTCGCAAAGCCTTGCTCGGCCAGCTTTTGTGCGTAGAGCATGGAACTTTGCTCTTTCACCGCCCCCATGGGGTGGCCCACGATGATGGCCGGAAGCCTGGCATCCGTGGCGCGCCGCCTGGAGCGGATCAAATTGCCGGATACCTGCAAGCCATACTGGGTGGGAAAGCGCACCTTGGCAATGTCGACCTGGGCACTTTGATAGAAGTTGTCGGCACCCGATAGCCGTGATGCTCGCGCGCCCGCGGCGGGCGCTACGGCCTGCGTCTGCGCATGCGCGGCACCTGCTGTCGCCGAGAGCACGGCGATGCCCGCTCCGGCTGCTTTCAGAAAATCGCGACGGTCCCGGGCCTTGAGGGCGCTTCCCATGGCAATGTCCAAGACAGTTGGCTTGGCAGTGTGAATAAACTGGTCCACGGTGATGTTCCTTGGGCGTGAAAACGGTGAGGGCTTGACACCAGCAAAGGTGCATGGCCATGAGCGCTATGTTCGCGCCGTTGCGAACATCTGATAAGCGGGCCCAATATGGATGCACTTGTGAGAAAATTTCAGCAATGAAACACAAGTTGGACGATCTGCAAGCATTTCTGGCCGTAGCGCGTGACCAGAGCTTCACCAAAGCAGCGGCTAAATTAGGTGTGACTGCTTCGGCTCTGAGCCATGCCATGCGTGGGCTGGAAGAACGCATGGGTATTCGCCTGCTGGCGCGCACCACTCGCAATGTGGCCACCACCGAAGCTGGCGCCCAGTTGATGCGGGCTATTGCACCGCTGTTTGAGCAGATCGTCACCGAAGTGGAGGCTCTGGGCGCGCTGCGCGACAAGCCAGCTGGCAGCATTCGCATCAGCTGTACCGATGATGCGATTGAGCTGTACTTGCGGCCCAAACTGGCGCGGTTTCTGGCGGACTACCCAGACATCACGCTGGAGCTCTATGTGGACTACGGCTTCACCAATGTGGTGGAAGAACGATTTGACGCCGGTATTCGCCTGGGTGAAGCCATCAGTCAAGACATGATTGCCGTGCGCATCAGCCCCGACTGGAGGCTGGCCGTGGTTGGCACACCGGCCTATTTTGCACAGTACTCCGTGCCCGCTACGCCCTATGCGCTGACAGCGCACCGCTGTATCAACATGAGGGCGCGGCCTTCCGGTGCAGTCTATGCGTGGGAGTTTGAGAAAGATGGCCAGATCTTTACGGTCAAGGGCGAAGGTCCGCTGTTGAGCAATAGCATCATCCACGTATTGAATGGGGCGCTGGATGGCATTGGCCTGGGCTATGTGCCCGAACACCTGGCCGCCCCCTACCTGGCCGATGGTCGTTTGGTGCAGGTGCTGGAGCCCTGGTGTCCCAAGTTCCAGGGCTTTCACCTGTACTACCCGAACCGAAGGCAGGCATCCCCTGCATTTGCAGCCTTTGTGGAAGCTTTCCGCTTTAGAAGTGAGCAGAAGTTCACTGACCCAATGACGACCTTGGGCTGACGGTTGGATATTGACTGCAATCGGTCGAAGCCGTCCGCTCGGAGTCTCTGGCAGCAAGCATTCGTCTGTCCGTTGACGGGGTGCAAGCCTGCCCGCGAGGCCGGATGAGTTGAAGCCAGCTTGGCACGCAGTGCCGCAAATCCGGCATGCGAACTACGGCAACCGCTGCAAAGCAGACCTTGCGGCTCCAGCCAGCCAAGGCCCGCGCTCCCTGGACGGCGCAATCTGCGCTGCGTTCCTGGGCTCTGGCTGGCTTCACCGTGGCGTAGTCCGTGCGCGCAGCGGTTCACGGGTCGCAGCCCGCTGCCGCATGCCTGCCAGGAGAAATCCACGGGGCGCGGCTCAGCCGCGCAGCAGCACCGAGTCGGCCGCGTCCATGTCGCGCACCGCATCGTGGAATACGCGGCGCAGCCATTCGATGCCGGGGTCGCGCGTGCGGTAGCGGTGCCACTGCATGACCTGGGACATCTCGGCCAGGGCCAGCGGCACTTCGCGCACCACGATAGGCAGGTGGCGCGCGGCCTGCTGCGCGAGCCGGCTGTGGATGGTGGCGACGCGCTCGGTGCCGACCACCAGCGCCGGCGACGAGGCAAAGCTGAAGCTGGTCACGTCGACGCGCCGCTGCAGCCCGTGGCGCTTGAACAGCCAGTCCTCCAGCGACGAGGCATTGCTTGCCGGCGGCATGGTGACCACATGCCCGGCCGCCATGTAGCGTTCCATGTCCAGCTCGCCCCGGGCCAGCCGGCTGTCGCGCCATAACACGCACTGGAAGCGCTCGCTGAACAGGTGTTCCGTCGGGTGGCTGGCCGTGCAGTATTCGCTGGGCATCACCACCATGTCGACCTCGGCGCGGTCCAGCGAACGCGTGGGCTCGAGCACCTGGGGCAGCAGCGAGAAGCGGATGTCCGGGCCTTGCGCATGGGCGCGTGCCAGCACGTGCGGAATCAGCGTCGCCAGCGTGAAGTCCGACACGAAGATGCGGAACTCGCGGTCCGAGCTCGCGGGCACGAACTCGGGCTTGGCCGCCACCGTGCTGTCTATGCGCAGCAGCACGTCACGCACCGTGTCCTTGAGCACTTCGGCGCGCGGTGTCAGCTCCATGCGCCGGCCCACCTGCACCAGCAGTTCGTCGTCGAAATAGTCTCTGAGCCGCGCCAGCGCATTGCTCATCGCCGACTGGCTCATGTGCAGCCGCTCGGCCGCGCGGCTGATGCTGGTTTCTATGAGCAGCACGTCGAGTGCCACCAGCAAGTTGAGATCTAGTTTGTTGAAGCGCATCGGGGTCTCCTCGGCCGGCATCGTAATGGCTTGTCGGCACTCGCGGGTTAACCCGAAAAGTATTTGCGCCATCGATGGCTGGGATGGATTCAAACCATTTTTCAGCATGAAGGCCGCTTCCTACACTCGCCCCACTACTAGAAAAAACGCGGTGTAGGCCCAAAGCGGAGCCAGCCGATGTCCGGCCTGCAAGGCCCCATGCAACGGAGACAAGCCCTTCATGACCACCATCCCTTTCCCCCGACGCGGCGGGCCGGCGCGCACGCTGCTGGCCGCGGCCACCGCGCTGCTGGCCAGCGGCGCGAGCCAGGCCTTCGAGTTCGACACCGGCAATCCCGACGTCAAGATCCGCTGGGACAACACGCTCAAGTACAGCAATGCGTTGCGGCTCAAGGACCGTTCGCCCGGGCTGTCGCTCACGCAGTTCGGGCCGGCGGGCGTGGTGGGGGCCAACAACCTCAACCAGGACGACGGCAACAACAACTTCGGCAAGGGCCTGGTTTCCAACCGCGCGGATCTGCTCAGCGAGCTGGATGTGACCGGCCGCAACTGGGGCGGTCGCATCAGCGCCGCCGCCTGGTACGACACGGTCTACCACCGCTCCACCGACAACCCCGGCATCAGCGCCAACCATACGCCCGCAAGCGAGTTCACTTCGGACACGCGCTCGCTGATGGGCCGCAAGGCCGAAGTGCTGGACGCCTTTGTCTTTGGCAAGTTCGAACTGGCCGACAAGCCCACGACCGTGCGCCTGGGCCGGCACACGCTGCTGTGGGGCGAAAGCCTGTTTTTTGGCGTCAACGGCATTGCGGGCGGCCAGGCACCGCTGGACCTGATCAAGCTGTTGTCGGTGCCCAACTCGCAGTTCAAGGAAACCGTGCGGCCCACGGGCAAGCTTTCGGGCCAGGTCCAGCTGTCAAGCGATGTCGCCGTCGGCGCGTACTGGAGCTATGAGTGGGAGAAGACGCGCCTGGCGCCCGTGGGCAGCTATCTGTCGACCAGCGATTCCATGGGGCCGGGCGCCGAGCGCATCAACGCCGGTCCTACGGGCACGTTCGCGCGCCAGGGCGATCTGGAGGCGCGCGACGGCGGCCAGGGCGGGCTGCAGCTGCGCTGGCGCGTGGACGCCATCGATACCGACCTGGGCTTTTACGCCATCCGCTACCACGCGACCACGCCCAGCAATATCTGGAACACGCTCAGCGGCCCGCCTTCGGCGCTGCGCGCCAGCAGCTACCGCTGGGCCTATCACGAGGGCGTGAGCGCGTTTGGCGCGAGCTTTGCCAAGACCGTGGGCGAATGGGGCCTGGCCGGCGAGGTCTCGTTGCGCCGCAATGCGCCACTGGCCAGCAGCGGGCAGTCGGTCATTCCCGCGATTGGCGTGGGCACGCGCTTCGACAACCACGGCAACCCCGGCTATGCGGTGGGCGAGACCGGCCATGCGCAGTTCTCCTGGCTGGCAAGCCTGGGGCCCAGCTTCATTGCGCGCGAAGCCAGTTTCCTCGGCGAGATCGCCTGGAACCGCCGCCTCAAGGTCACGCAGAACGCACAGATGCTCAACCCCAACACCGACCGCGACGCCACCGCGCTGCGCATGGTGTTTGCGCCGTCCTACCGCCAGGTCATGCCCGGGCTGGACCTCACGCCCAGCGTCGGCATCGGCTACGGCTGGGGACGTTCGTCGGCCGTGGGTCCGGGCTTTGCCGTTGACAAGGGCGGTGATTTCAACATCGGCCTGGCGGGTGTCTACCTGGGCAAGTGGACCGGCTCGCTGAACTACGTGCACTACCTGGGCAAGGAAGGCCCGACGCTGGACAACAACAACAACGCCCAGTTCCGCCAGGCGCTCAAGGACCGCAACTTCCTGAGCTTCTCGCTGCGCACGACTTTCTAAGAACCCTACGGAGACAAGACATGAACCATCCCTCGATTCCCGCTGCCGTGCTGGCCGCGGCGCTGCTGGCGGCGCTGGGCGCGCACGCCGGCGCGACGCCCGAAGAGGCCGCCAGGCTCAAGACCGAACTCACGCCTTTGGGCGCCGAACGCGCGGGCAACAAGGACGGCAGCATTCCGGCCTGGACCGGCGGCTACACCACGGCCATGCCCGGCTTCAAGAATGGCGGCCGGCGCGGCGACCCGTTTGCCGGCGACAAGCCGCAGTATGTGATCAACGCCGCCAACATGGCCCAGCATGCCGACAAGCTGACCGACGGCACGCAGGCGCTGCTCAAGAAATACCCCACGTTCCGCGTCGATGTCTACAAGACCGTGCGCACCGCGGCCGCGCCGCAATGGGTCTACGACAACACCTTCAAGAACGCGACCACGGCCAGGCTCGATGGCGAAATCCTGCGCGATGCCTTTGGCGGCATTCCGTTTCCCATTCCCAAGACCGCCAAGGAAGTCATTGCCAACCACGAGATGCACTGGCGCGGCGAGGCCTGGCAGACCGATTTCCGCGGCTATCTGGGCACGGCCAACGGCCAGAGCGTGTTGTCGGTCGAAGCCACGGGCGACTTCCAGATGCCGTACTACGCCCAGGGCCAGGAGGCGAAGTACAACGGTGAGTACTGGATGATACGCATGCTCAACTCGGGCCCGCCGGTGCGCGCGGGTGAAGCCCTGGTCGGTCGGCAGAACGTCGATCAGGACAAGACCGCCACCTGGGTCTATCTCACGGGCCAGCGCCGCGTGCGCAAGCTGCCCAACTCCTGCTGCGACACGCCCACGCCGGCATCCAGCGGCGTTGCCAGCTTTGACGAGGTCGATGTGCTCACGGGACGCACCGACCGCCACGACTGGAAGATCGTCGGCAAGCGCGAAATGCTGATTCCCTACAACAGCAACCGCATGCACACGCCCGAGAAGGACAGCGATCTGCTGCTGGCCAACCACCTCAACCCCGACCATGTGCGCTGGGAACTGCACCGCGTCTGGGTGCTGGAAGCCACGCTCAAGCCCGGCCAGCGTCACCAGGCAGCGCGCTCGCGCTATTACTTCGATGAGGACACCTGGGTCGCGGTGCTTGCCGACCGCTGGGATGCCAAGGGCCAGCTGTGGAAGACGGTCTGGTCGCACCCGGTGGTGATGCCCGATCTGCCGGCCACCACGCCGCAGCAGCAATGGGGCTTCAACGACCTGATCAGCGGCGCCTGGTACGCCAGCGGTGTGGTCAACGAGCGCAAGCAGCATTACCGCATCGTGCCGCGCCGCGCCGACTCGCACTTCACCGCCGAAGCCATGGCCGGCGAAGGCGTGCGCTGAGGCCATGATGTTCAATTCCTTGACAGGCGCGCCGTGCTGGCGCGCAGGCGGGGTCGCGACCCTGTGCGCCGGCCTGCTTGCCGGCGCCGGCGCGGTCGCGGCACCGGTAGGCCCCGCGGCCGAGCGGCCCGCGCTGATGGTGCAGCGCCCGGCAACGGCAGTGCTTCTGGGCGCGGCCAACGCCGGCCAGCGCACCGTGGCCGTCGGCGAGCGCGGCGTGCTGATTGTCTCCGACGACGGCGGCGCCCAATGGCGCCAGGTGGCCCTGCCCACCAGCGTCACGCTGACGGCCGTGCGCTTTGCCGATGCGCGCCATGGCGTGGCCGTGGGCCATGGCGGCACGGTGCTGACCAGCGCCGACGGCGGTGATACCTGGACGCGCCGGTTGGACGGCCTGCGCCTGGCGCAGCTCGCGCTGCAGGCCGCGCAGCGCGGCGGCGATGCGGCGCGCATTCGCGACGCCGAACGCCTGGTTGCCGAAGGCGCGGACAAGCCGTTTCTCGACGTGCTGGTCTGGGATGCCAAGCGCTTTCTGGCCGTGGGCGCCTTCGGACTGGCCTTTGCCACGGACGACGGCGGCCAGACCTGGACCTCCTGGATGGAGCGCCTGCCCAATCCCAAGGGCATGCATATCTATGTCGCGCGCCGAGCGGGCGACAGCGTGCTGCTGGCCGGTGAGCAAGGCCTGCTGCTGCGCTCGGGCGACAGCGGCCAGAGCTTTGAAGCGCTGAGCGGCCCCTATGCGGGCAGCTGGTTCACGGGCGAAGTCTCGCCGCGCGAAATGCTGCTTGCCGGCCTGCGCGGCAATGTCTGGCGCAGCACCGACGGCGGCCAGCAATGGTCGCAGATCGCCAATGCGCGCGCCGCGTCCATCACCGCTTCGCTGCCCGTCGCTGGCGCGGTGCTGCTGGCCAATCAGGCGGGCCAGGTGCTGCGTCTGCAAGGGGAGACGCTCAAGCCGCTGCAGACACCACCCCAGGCGCCGCTGGCCGGCCTGGTCGCCTCGGGTGGCCAGTTGCTGGGCCTGGGCCTGGCCGGCATCCATAAGCTGCAGGGAGGCGCGCAATGAGGGCTTCGCACTCTCCCTTGCCCGAGGCAGGGCGCTTCGATCCACGTTCGGGCGCGTTTGTCGAGCGCCTGCTGTTCAACCACCGGCTGCTGGTGGTCGTGCTGTGCGCGCTGGTCACGCTGGTGCTGGGCTGGCAGGCCACGCGGCTGCAGCTGCAGGCCAGCTTCGAGAAATCGATTCCCACGGGCCACCCCTATATCGCCAACTACCTGCAGCACCAGAGCGAGCTCAGCGGCCTGGGCAACGCGGTGCGCATTGCGGTCGCGCGCGCCGATGGGGCCGAAGGCGCCGAGGGCAGCATCTACGACGCGGGATATCTGGACACGCTGCGCCGGCTGAACGACGCGGTTTTCGTGCTGCCCGGCGTGGACCGCGTGGGCATGAAGTCGCTGTGGACGCCAACCACGCGCTGGTTTGGCGTGACCGAGGAAGGCCTTGAAGGCGGGCCGGTGATTCCCGACGGCTTTGACGGCGGCGCGGCCAGCTTGCAGCAGCTCGCGGCCAACGTCGCGCGCTCGGGCGAGATCGGTCAGCTGGTGGCGCGCGACGCGCGCTCCTCGGTGATCTTCGTGCCGCTGCTGGCGCGGGACGCCGACGGCAATGCCATTGACTACGCGCGCCTGTCCGAGCAGCTCGAAGCGCTGCGCGGCCAGTTCGAAGCCGAGGGCGTGAGCATACACATCACGGGTTTTGCCAAGCTGGTGGGCGATCTGATCGACGGCGTACGCGCGGTGCTGCTGTTTTTCGCGCTGGCCGTGGCCATTGCCACCGCCATGGTTTATGGATATACGCGCTGCGTGCGCTCCACGCTGCTGGTGGTGCTGGCCTCGCTGATCGCGGTGGTCTGGCAGCTGGGCCTGCTGCCGCTGCTGGGCTTTGTGCTTGACCCGTACTCCATCCTGGTGCCGTTCCTGGTGTTTGCCATCGGCATGAGCCATGGCGCGCAGAAGATGAACGGCATCATGCAGGACATAGGCCGGGGCGCCGACAAGCTGGTGGCCGCACGCTTGACCTTCCGCCGGCTGTTTCTCGCCGGCCTGACAGCGCTGGTCGCCGACGCCGTGGGCTTCGCGGTGCTGCTGGTGATCGACATCCAGGCGATCCGCGAACTGGCAATCGCGGCGTCTCTTGGCGTGGGCGTGCTGATCTTCACCAATCTGATCTTGCTGCCCATACTGCTGAGCTATACGGGCGTCAGCGCCAAGGCCGCGGCACGCAGCTTGCGCGCCGAAGAAGGCGCTGCCTCGGGGGGCCGGCTATGGCAGCTGCTCACGCGCTTCACCGAAAGGCGCTGGGCCACGGCGGCCGTGGCCGCGGGCCTGGTGCTGGGCGTGGGCGGCTTTGCGGCCAGCACCCAGCTCAAGATCGGCGATCTCGACCCCGGTGCGCCCGAGTTGCGCGCCGACAGCCGCTACAACCGCGACATCGCCTATCTGAACGCCGCCTATGGCGCGTCCAGCGACGTGCTGGCGGTGATGGTACGCACGCCGCCGGGCCAGTGCGCCAACTACGAGACGCTCAACAAGGTGGATGCGCTGGAATGGCAGCTGCGCCAGCTCGATGGCGTGGAGTCGACCAACACCCTGGCGCTGCTCAACCGGCGCGTGCTCTCTGGCCTCAACGAAGGCAATCCCAAGTGGCATGAGTTCGTTCCCAACCAGGACATGCTCAACACCGCCACGGCCAGCGCGCCGCGCGGCTTGTACAACGACGCCTGCTCGCTGCTCACCGTGTATGCCTATCTGCGCGACCACAAGGCCGATACGCTGGCGCGCGTGGTGGCCCATGTCGAGGGCTTTGCCCAGGCCAACAACGGACCGCAGTCCGAGTTCCTGCTGGCCGCCGGCTCGGCGGGCATTGAAGCCGCGACCAATATCGTGGTGCACGACGCCTGGCGGCAGATGCTGTTGCTGGTCTATGGCGCCGTCGTGCTGCTGTGCCTGGTGACGTTCCGTTCCTGGCGCGCGGTCGTGGTCGCGGTGCTGCCGCTGGTCGTGACGTCGTTCCTGGCCGAAGCGTTGATGGTGGGCCTGGGCATGGGGGTCAAGGTCGCGACGCTGCCGGTGATTGCCCTGGGCGTGGGCATAGGCGTGGACTACGCGCTCTACATCCTGTCGGTCACGCTGGCCGAGCTGCGTCGCGGCCGCAGCCTGGCACAGGCCTACCACCGCGCGCTGCTGTTCACCGGCAAGGTGGTGATGCTGACCGGCGTGACGCTGGCCGTGGGCGTGATCACCTGGGTCGCCAGCCCCATCAAGTTCCAGGCCGACATGGGCCTGCTGCTGGCCTTCATGTTCCTCTGGAACATGCTCGGCGCGCTGGTGCTGCTGCCCGCGCTGGCGCATTTTCTTCTCAAGCCGGCCGTACAGCCGGCGGCCCGGCCGGCCGCGATGCCGGCCCCTCTTCTCACACCCAACCACTGAATATGTTCAAGTACTTTCCCACCAACTACGTCTGGAATCTGTCGGTCAACCTGGCCATAGAGATGGGCGCGCGCATAGGCGAGATCGAGGAAATGTGCGCGCCGCTGCAGGAGGCCGCCAAGGCGCCCGACGCCGCGGGCACGCAGGCCTTTCGCGCCACCTGGGCGGCCATGGCCGACAAGCTCTGCGGTCTGGCCGAGGAAGACGAGGCGCGCGGGCGCCTGTTGTCGGCCGGCGAGAAATACAGCCGCGCGGCGACCTATTACCTGACTTGCGAGCGCCTGCAGGCGCATGGCGCGCCGGGCCGGCTTGAACTCTATGAACGCTTTCTCGCGGTGTTTGCCAAGGGCCTGCGGCTGTCGGGCGAGAACTGCGAGCGCGTGGAGATTCCCTATGAAGGCCGGGTGCTGTCGGCCCTTTATGTGCGCGCCGAAGGCGTGGATGGCCGAGCGCCGCTGCTGGTCCAGGTCAACGGCCTGGACTCCACCAAGGAGATGAAATACCGCGTGGGCCTGCCCGCCTGGCTGGCGCGCCGCGGCGTGGCCTCGCTGATCGTCGACCAGCCGGGAACGGGCGAGGCCTTGCGCCTGCATGGGCTGACCGCGCGCTACGACAGCGAGCACTGGGCCAGCCGCGTGGTCGATTGGCTTGAAACGCACGACGATGTGGATGCGAAGCGCATAGGCATGGAAGGCGTGTCGCTGGGCGGCTACTACTGCCCGCGCGCCGTTGCCATGGAGCCGCGCTTTGCCTGCGGCGTGGTCTGGGGCGCCAACCACGACTGGCGCGACGTACAGAAGCGCCGGCTGGAAAAGGAAGGCAGCTTTCCCGTGCCGCACTACTGGAGCCATGTGCAGTGGGTCTGGGGCGCCAAGGACATGGATGACTTCATGCGCATTGCCGAGGACGTGCACCTCGACGGTGTGGTCGAGAAGATCCGCGTGCCTTTCCTGGTCACGCATGGCGAAAAGGACTCGCAGATTCCGCTCAAGTGGGCGCAGCGCACCTACGAGCAGCTGGTCAACAGCCCGCAACGCGAACTCAAGGTCTTCACCGCGCGCGAGGGCGGCGTGCAGCACTCGAGCTTTGACAACAGCATCAACGCGGGCCAGTACATCGCCGACTGGGTCGCCGAAACCCTGCACGGCCGCACGGCCGTCTGAACCCTGCAAGCAAGAAAGAACTCTCCATGAATATCCTCGGACCCGATGCACTGGTGTTTGGCGTCGACGACCTGCCGGCCTGCCGGCAGTACCTGATTGACTACGGCCTGCGCGACGCGGGCAATGACTTCTTCGAGGCACTGGACGGCACCGGCATCGCTTTGCGCGCCAAGGACGACGCCACGCTGGCGCCCGCCATGGGCACGGCCAGCTTGCTGCGCGAGACCGTCTACGGCGTTGCCGATGCGGCCACGCTCGACGCCATCGAAGCCGAACTTCGGCGCGACCGCGAAGTCTCGCGCCGCGATGGCGTGCTGCGCAGCAGCGACGACATGGGCTTTGCGCTGGCCTTCCAGGTCAGCGTGCGCCGTCCCATTGCCTTGCCGGCCGAGGCAATCAACGCGCCGGGCGCACCGCCGCAGCGCGCACCCAATGTCGCGGCCGTCGACGACGCTCTGCCCGCGCTGCCGCGCTCGCTGTCGCATGTCGTGTACTTCGTGCCCGACGCGGCCAAGGCCGAGGCGTTCTACACGCGGCTGGGCTTTGTCTGCACCGACCGCTTCCAGGGCGTGGGCCCGTTCCTGCGCCCCGCGGGCACGCAGGATCACCACACGCTGTTCATGATCCAGACGCCGCCGTTCATGAAAGGCTGCGAGCATTTCACTTTCCACCTGGGCGGACCGACCGAAGTCATGCTGGCCGGCACGCGCTTTGTCGAAAAGGGCTACCAGAGCTTCTGGGGCCCGGGCCGCCACCGCTTCGGCAGCAACTGGTTCTGGTATTTCAATTCGCCTCTGGGCTGCCATGTCGAATACGACGCCGACATGGACCTGCACGATGACAGCTGGGCGGCGCGTGAGGCACCCATGGGCGCCGACGCCTCGCAGCTGTTCCTGTTCCAGCACCGCGAGAAGTGGGCGCCGGGCGGCCCGCCACCGCCGGCGGTCAAGGCCGCGGCCTGAGCATGGACACGCGGCTGTGCCACGCAGATGAGCTGGCCGACGGCGCGGCGCGCGGCTTCGACCCGCAGGGAACGGGCCAGGCAACGGTGTTTGTCGTGCGCCAGGGCGGGCAGCTGCGCGTCTGGCGCGACGCCTGCCCCCACCACGGAACGCCCTTGCCCTGGCGGCGCGACGCCTATCTGGACGCGTCCGGGCGCCACATCGTCTGCGCCGCGCATGGCGCGCTGTTCGATCCACTGACCGGTGTCTGCTCCCTGGGCCCTTGCCTGGGCGAGGCCTTGACGCCGGTGGCAATCGAAGTGCATTCCGACGGCAGCCTGCATCTGGCGCCCTGAAAAAAACAACTGGAGACAAAAAATGACCACCCAACGCATTCTCATCATTGGCGGCGGATTTTCCGGCATGTCGGCGGCCATAGAACTGCGCAAGCAGGGCCACGCGGTCGACCTGGTCGAGCTGGACGCCGGCTGGCGCAACTACGGCGCCGGCATCAGCCTGGGCGGAGCAACGCTGCGCGCTTTCCGCCAGCTGGGCGTTCTTGACGCCTTCCTGGCGCAAGGCCATGCGGCCGACGGCGTGCGCCTGTGTCTGCCGCACGGCCCCCAGGTCGCGGAAATCCCCACGCCGCGGCTTGCCGGGGCCGAGGTCCCCGGCGGCGGCGCCATCCTGCGCCCGGTGCTGGCGCGGATTCTTGCCGAGGCAACGCGCGCCAGCGGCGCCGATATCCGCCTGGGCTGCAGCTTCACCCGCTTCGCGCAGGATGCCGAAGGCGTGGATGTGGAGTTCACCGACGGCCAGCGCCGCCGCTATGACCTGGTGATTGGCGCCGACGGCCTGTACTCCAAGGTGCGCGAAGCGCTGCTGCCCCAGGCGCCCAGGCCGGTCTACAGCGGCCAGGCCGTGTGGCGCGCGGTGCTGCCGCGCCTGCCCGAGATCGACACCGCCACCATGTGGATGGGCCCGCAGATCAAGCCCGGCGTGAACCCGGTCTCCAGCAGCGAGATGTACCTGTTCGTCACCGAGCCGCGGGCAAGCAACGACCATGTCGATCCGGCAAGCTTTGTCGAGCGCCTGCGCGGACTGCTGCAAGGCTTTGGCGCACCCGCGCTGCAGGCCATACGCGCCCAGCTGGGCGAACACTCGCAGATCGTGTTCCGCCCGCTTGAAGGCCTGCTCGTGCCGCGGCCCTGGTCGCAGGGGCGCATCGTGCTGATCGGCGACACCGTGCATGCGACCACGCCGCATCTGGCGTCGGGCGCCTGCATAGGAATAGAAGACGCGCTGGTGCTGGCCGAGGAACTGGGCCGTGGTGCCGACGACGTGCCCGCGGCGCTGGCCGCGTTCGAGGCGCGCCGCTGGGAGCGTTGCCGCATGGTGGTCGAAAACTCCTCGCGCCTGGGGGAAATCGAGATTGCCGGCGGCGACAAGGACGAGCATGCGCGCATCATGCGCAGCTCGCTCACGGCCCTGGCCGAACAGATCTGAGGCCGCCATGATCACCACGGACTCCAAGCGCGGGCGCATCGCGCTCATGGTCGGCCATTGCGCTGGCATGGTCGATCTCGTGGCCTTGCCGGTCTGGGTCGGCACGCTGGTCGCGCAATACCGCTTTGACGCACAGCAGGCCGGCATGCTGGCCTCGCTGTTTCTGGTCGGCGCCGTGCTGGCCAGCGTGGCGCTGGCCGCGCGCTTTGACCGGCTCAACGGGCGCCTGGTGGCAACGCTGGGCTTTGGCTTGGCGGCGCTGGGCTTTGGCTATGCCTCCACGCAAAGCGGCTTCACCACCTTGGCGGTGCTGCATGCGCTGTGCGGCATGGCTTCGGGCGCGGCGCTCAGCGCCACGCACGGCACCATTGCGCGCAGCGGCAACCCGCACCGCTTGTTTGCCATCGTGGGCCTGGCGCTGGCGGTGTTCGGCATTGTCTTCATGGGCGCGACGCCGCCCCTGGTGGCCCAGCTCGGCGGACCGGTGCTGTTTCAGGTGTTTGCCGGCGTGATGCTGGTCGCGGCGCTGGCCGGGGCTTTGGCGTTTCCCGCACCCGATGCGCTGCGAACGCCCGCCCAGGCGGGCCCGCGTTCGCGCCTTTCGGCCAGCGTCTGGTGCGGCATTGTCGGCATTGCCTGCATGGGCCTGGTGCAGGCCATGACGTTCAGCTTTCTCGAACGCGTGGGCAGCGACCGCGGCTTTGGCGCGGCCGCCGTGACCGGCGTGCTGATCGCGCTGGGCATTGTCAATCTCGCGCCTCCGGCGCTGGCCGCCTGGCTGCAAAAGCGTCTGGCCGCGCGCAGCGTGCTGCTGGGCGGCGCCGCGCTGCAGGCGCTGCTGGTGTGCGTGATCATGCTGTCCGCACAGTTCCTGCCGTACGCGCTGGCCGCCTCGGTGTTTGCCGCAGTGATGATCTTCACCCACACCTTTGCCTTTGGCCTGCTGGCCGAGCTGGACCGCAGCGGCCGCGCCCTGGCGGCGACACCCGCCATGCTGATGACGGGCGCGGCCATAGGCCCGGTGTTGGGCGGCACGCTGGTCAAGGGCTTTGGCTACGCCAGCCTGGCGCTGGCCGCGCTGGCCATTGCCGCGATCGCGCTGTTGTGTTTTTCACGCCTGCCGCGGCGCGGCGCCCTGGCGCAGGCTCGCCAGCCCGCCTGAATTCCAACCATAAAAAGAGACAAAAAATGAAATCACACACCCTGAGGCTGCGCCGCCAGGCCGGCTGCGCCGCCTTGCTGGCCGCTGCCATGCTCGCGGGCTGCGGCGGAAATGGCGACGCGGCGCCGCCCGCGGCCGCCCGGCCCGATTTTGGCCCCAACGTCACCATCTTCGAGCCATCCATGGGCGTGGAGGCAATCAACACCCGGCTGCGCGCGCTGGCCGCGCGCTCGGACGGATTCGACGATGCGCGCAGCGCGGTCTACTTCATGCCCGGCACCTATGGCAGCGACGCGGGCCGCGGCCAGCCGGCAACGGCCACGGGCCATGTGGATTCGCCGGTGGGCTTCATGATGACGGTGCAAGGCCTGGGGGCCTCGCCTGATGCGGTCACCATCAACGGCAACCTGCGCGTGGGCAGCCCGAACGTCAGCGCCTTGTCCACCTTCTGGCGCTCGCTGGCCAATTTGACGATCCATCCCATCCAGGCAGATCTGCCGGCCTTGACCATGCGCTGGAATACCTCGCAGGCTTCCTCGCTGCGGCGCGTGCAGGTGGCCGGCGATCTCGACCTGACGGGCGGTATCTCCTTTGGCTCCTACATCGCCAACTCGCGGGTCGAGGGCATGCTGCGCTTTGGCGCTGCCTGGGAGCAGGACCGCCAGGCGTCTGCCACCGGCACCGTGGAAGAAGGTCCGGCGCAGTTCATGGTGCGCGATGGCGCCGTTGGCGGCGTGCAAGGGCGCCAGGTCAGCCTGGTGTTCTCGGGCGTCGAGGGCGCTCCTGCCGCGGCGTTCGCTCCGGGCGACAAGACCACGCTGGCGACCACCGCCGTGTCGCGCGATGCGCCGTTTCTCTACGTGGACGGCACGCAATTCAAGGTGTTTGTGCCTGCCGCGGCGCGCGACACGCGGGGGGTGCACTGGGGCATGGCGGCCAGCGACGGCCTGGCGCTGCCCATAAGCGACTTCTTCATTGGCCGACCCGAGCATTCCGCGGCCACGCTCAATGCCGCGTTGCAAGATGGCAAGCATCTGCTGCTGACGCCGGGCGTTTACCGCATGGATCAGCCGCTGCGCGTGCGCCACGCCAACACCGTGGTGCTGGGCATGGGCCTGGCCACGCTCACGCCCACCCAGGGCACGGCGGCCATCACGGTGGACGACGTTCCGGGCGTGGTCCTGGCCTCGCTGGTCGTGGACGCCGGCACCGTACGCTCCGAGGTGCTGGTGCAGGTGGGCGTGGAAAAGGGCCGCGTCGGCGATGCGGCCAACCCCAGCAGCCTGATTGACGTCTACGTGCGCGTGGGTGGACCCTCGGCGGGGCGCGTGGGAACCGGGGTGGTGGTGCAGCAAAATCATGTGCTGATAGACCACAGCTGGATCTGGCGCGGCGACCACGGCAATGCCGGCACGACCGGCTGGGCGATCAACACCGCCGACCATGCGCTGGTGGTCAATGGCAACGATGTCGAGGCCGTGGCGCTGTTTGCCGAACACTTCCAGAAGACGCAGGTGCTGTGGAACGGCGAGCGCGGGCGCACGATGTTCATGGAGTGTGAGCCACCCTATGACCCGCCCTCGCAGGCCGACTGGATGAACGGCAGCGAGAAGGGCTATCCCTGCTACCAGGTGGCCGACGGCGTGACCGCGCACCAGGGCGTGGGCCTGATCAACTGGGCCCTGTTCTTTGCCTCGTTCGGGCCGCCACCCAACCAGATCTATGCCCACAGCGCGGTCAAGGCACCCATGGCGCCGGGCGTGCGCTTCACCAACACCACGGCGGGCGTGATCAACGGTGTCGGCGGCTTCGGCCATGTCTTCAACAGCCTGGGCGATCCAACCGACCACACCGGTCCGGAGTCCTTTGTCTTCGGCCTGGGCGCCATACGCCAGGTCGCGCGCTTGCCTTGACGGCGGCCCAGGCCGCCCGGGCAAACCCTTGCGCCCCTTTGCGCCCCTTTGCGCCCTTTTGACCCACAGGAAACCCCCATGAAATTCGCCACCTTGAGAAACGGCACGCCGGACGGCGCGCTGCTGCTGGTGTCGCGCGACGGGCAGCAGGCCCTGCCAGTGCCGCACATTGCCGCCCATTTGTTGGATGCCGTGCAGCGCTGGGAGCAGGTGCAGGCACCGCTGCAGGACCTGTACGCGGCGCTCAACGCGGGCAGCGCCGACAGCGCCGGCGGCGCCATCGCCTTTGATTCCCATGCCTGCGCCGCGCCGCTGCCGCGCAGCCCGCAGTGGCTGGACGGCTCGGCGTTTTTGCACCACGGCCGGCTGATGGAAGAGGCGTTCAATACACCGCCAATTGCGCATTTCGATAGCGTGCCGGTGATGTACCAGGGCGCAAGCGACGATTTTCTGGGCCCGCACGAGGATGTGCCTTTGCCCAGCGAGGCCGACGGCATGGATTTCGAAGGCGAGTTCGGCGTGGTGGTGGGGCCTGTGGCCATGGGCGCCACGCCCGCCCAGGCGCAGGACGCGGTGCGGCTTGTGGTGCAGCTCAACGACTGGAGCCTGCGCGCGCTCGGGCCCCGCGAGATGCAGAGCGGCTTTGGCTTTCTGCAGGCCAAGCCTTCGACCTCGTTTGCGCCGATTGCCGTGACGCCCGACGAGCTGGGCGATGCCTGGCAGGGCGGCCGGGTGCACATGCGCCTGCATGTGCAGTGGAACGGCGAGCACTTCGGTGCGCCGCATGGCGGCGAAATGCATTATTCGTTTGGCCAGCTTGTCGCGCATGCGGCGCGCACGCGCCGGCTCACGGCCGGCTGCATCGTCGGCTCGGGCACGGTCTCCAACCGCTCGCGCGCGGCGGGCTCGGCCTGCATTGCCGAGCGGCGCGTGATCGAGAAGATCGATGACGGAGCGATACGCACCGGCTTCATGCGCTTTGGCGACCGCGTGCAGCTGCAAGCCAGGTTTGACGACGGCCGGGACGGGCCGTTTGGCGTGATCCACCAGCGCGTGGTGCAGGCAGCGGTCGCGCGCGGCTGAAGAAAGCGCTTCATGGCCCCGCCCACGCTGCAACGGCGTGGGCTTTTGGCGCTGGCGCTGGCAAGCTTCTGCGGCCTGCAAAACCCGCTCCCGGGAAAACACCTAACAAGTTGGCATTGCAACTAGTTGGCATGCCAACCATAATTTGACGCATATCAACACGACTTGCGGCAGATACGCAAGCCAACCCAGGAGACACCCGATGAACCCCTTTCGTCGCACGCTTGCCGGCGCTTTCATTGCCGCATCCGGCCTGGCCCTGGCCGGCTCGCCCGCCCTGGCGCAGGGCACGGCCGTCAAGGTCGGGGTCATGGGGCCGTTCTCGGGGCCGTTTGCGCATTACGGCGCGCTGTTCAAGGCCGGCGTCGAAGCCTATGTGGCCAGCCAGGGCGGCAAGCTCGCGGGCAAGGACATCGAGTTCATCTATCGTGACACCGGCGGCCCCAATCCTGGCCAGACCAGGACGCTGGTGCAGGAGCTGATCGTCAAGGACAAGGTCGACTACCTGGGCGGCTTTGTCTTCACGCCCAATGCGCTGGCCGTGGCGCCGCTGATCCAGCAGTCGCGCACGCCCACCGTGGTTTTCAATGCCGCGACCTCCTCCATCACCGAGAAGTCCGACTATTTCCTGCGCACCAGCTACACGCTGTGGCAGGTCACCGTGCCGATCGCGCAGTGGGCCGCCCAGCAGAACATGAAAAAGGTCGTCACCGCGGTGACCGACTACGGCCCGGGCATAGACGCCGAGGCGGCGTTCAAGAGCGAATTCGCCAAGCAGGGCGGCACCGTGGTGGAAAGCATTCGCATGCCGATTGCCACCACCGACTTTGGCCCGTTCGTGCAGCGCATCAAGGCCAGCGGCGCGCAGGCGGTCTATACCTTTTTGCCTGGCGGCCCGCCGAACCTGGGCTTCGTCAAGGCCTACAACGAAAACGGGCTGGCCAAGGCCGGCGTGCAGTTCCTGGGCACGGCCGAGACCGACGAATTCGATCTGCAGAAATTCGGCGATGCGGCGCTGGGTCTGACCACGGCGTTTCACTACTCCGGCGCGCATGACTCGCCCGAGAACCGCAAGTTCGTCGAAGCGCTGAAAAAACGCGACCCGGCGGCCGTCGCCAACTACGCCTCGGTGGGTGCCTGGGACGGCATGCATGTGATACACAAGATGATAGAAGCCACGGACGGCAAGAAGGACGGCGCCAAGGCGCTGGCCGCGGCGCGCACGCTGCAGTGGGAAAGCCCGCGCGGCCCGGTGCGCATCGATGGCAAGACCCGCCATATCACGCAGAACGTCTACCTGCGCAAGGTGGAGCGCGTGGGCGGCCAGCTGGTCAACAAGGAGCAGCACAGCTTCGGCCCGCAGACCGACTTCGGCCTGGGCAAGTAAGCCGGCACCGCGGTTTGCCATGAACACGCTTTTCAACATCCTGATCGACGGCCTGGCTTACGGCATGGTGCTGTTTGTGATTGCCGTGGGGCTGTCGGTCACGCTGGGGCTGATGCGCTTTGTCAACCTGAGCCATGGGGCATTTGCCATGGTTGGCGGCTACTGCGCGGCCTGGCTCACGCGGGAAGCCCTGTGGAGCTTCTGGCTGGCCGTGCCGCTGGCGATTGCCGCGACGGCGCTGCTGGGCGCGCTGCTCGAGGCGCTGGTGCTGCGCCACCTCTATGGCCGCAAGGAGCTCGACCAGGTGCTGTTCACCATAGGCCTGAGCTTCGTGCTGATTGCCGCGACCAATGCCATTGCCGGGCCGCAGGTGCAGCTGATCACGCTGCCGCCGCTGCTCGCGGGCTCGGTCGACCTGGGCTTTCGCACGCTGCCCGCGCAGCGCCTGCTGGTCATAGGCGCGGGACTGACCGTGGCGGCGGCCGCCGCCTGGACCGTGGCGCGCACGCGTTTTGGTGTCTGGCTGCGCGCCGCGGTGGACCACAGCGGCACGGCCTCGGCGCTGGGCATTCCGATTCGCACCGTGCAGTGCGCGAGCTTTGCCGCGGGCGCGGCGCTTGCCGGCTTCGGCGGCATCCTGGGCGCGGAGCTGATGCCGCTGGAGCCGTATTACGCGCTCAAGTATTTGGTGCTGGTACTGGTGGTGGTGGCCGTCGGCGGCATGGGCTCCATTGCGGGCTCGCTGGTCGCGGCCGTGCTGCTGGGCACGATCGAGACCGCCAGCCGCTACCTGGCCTCGGGCTGGGGCAGCCTGTTTTTCTTTGTCGCCATGGCAGCGCTGCTGGCCTGGCGTCCCAACGGACTTCTCAAGCGATGAACTCCCCCCTGACCTCCACCGTGGCCGCCCCCGCGGCCGCCTCCGTCGCGGCCCCCGTGGCCACGAAAGCGCCGGCGCAGCGCCCCGCCGTGCGCTGCGCGCCGCCCTGGCGCGCTCCTTTGCTGCTGCTGATCGCCGGTCTCGCGGCCTGCGCGCTGTTTCCCGAGCAATTGGGGCTGATCACGCGCATCTTCATTGCCGGGCTGTTTGTGCTGTCGCTGGATCTGGTGGTTGGCGTCGCTGGCCTGGCAACGCTGGGCCATGCCGCGCTGTTCGGCCTGGGCGCGTATGCGGCCGGCATCTTCGCGCTGCATGTGCATGCCGATCCCTTGCTGGGCCTGGGTGTGGGCATTGCGGCCGGCGCCTTGACGGCGCTGGTCTCGGGCGCCTTCTTGCTGCGCTACCAGGGCTTCACCTTCCTGATGCTCACGGTGGCGGTCTCGCAGATCGTGCTGAGCCTGGTGCAGAAGGCGCGCGATTGGACCGGGGGCGACGACGGCCTGTCGGGCTTTGCGATGGCGCCGCTGCTGGGCCGCTTTGAATTCGATCTCGAAGGCCGGGTTGCCGCCGGCTACGCGCTGGCGGTGCTGGTGCTCATGTTCTACGCGGCGCAGCGCCTGGTGCAGTCGCCGTTCGGCTTGGCGCTGCGCGGCATCCACGAGAACCGCGCGCGCATGGCGGCGCTGGGCACGCCGGTGTTTCGCCGCCTGTGGCTGCTGTACACCGTGGCCGGTGCGCTGGCCGGCGCCGCCGGCGCGCTGTCGGCCCAGACCAATGCCGTGGTCGGCACCGACAGCCTGTCGTTTGCGCTGTCCGCCGAGGCGCTGGTGATGCTGATACTGGGCGGGGCCGGGCAGCTGAGCGGCGCGCTGGTCGGCGCGACGGTGTTCACGCTGCTGCACCACACGGCGGCGTCCATCAACCCCTACCACTGGCTGTTTGTCGTCGGCGGCCTGCTGATGCTGGTGGTGTTCGTGCCGCCGGCCCGGGTCTGGACCTGGCTGCGCCAGCGCGCGGGAGGTGGGCGATGAGCACCGTCACCACTCCCGAAACCCTGCTTGACGTGCAGGCGCTGGACAAGCGCTTTGGCGGCCTGCATGTGACGCGCGATGTCTCGTTTGCGCTGCGCGCCGGCGACCGGCTGGCGCTGATAGGCCCCAACGGCGCGGGCAAGACCACGCTGGTCAACCAGATCAGTGGCGTGCTGGCCCCCAGCGCCGGCGAAATCTGGCTGCGCGGCGAGAACGTCACGCGCACCAGCCAGGCCGGGCGCGTGCGCGCCGGCCTGGCACGTACTTTCCAGATCACCACGCTGGCGCCGCATTTCCCGGTGCAGCGGCAGATCGAGCTGGCGCTGTTCGAGCGCGAAGGCCTGACCGGGCGACTGTGGCGCGGCATGGACGGCTACCCCGCGCTGCAGGCCGAAGCCCAGGACATCCTGGCGCGCTTTGGACTTCTCGCCCATGCCGCCACGCCCACGCAGGACCTTGCCTATGGCGAGCAGCGGCTGATTGAAATGGCGCTGGCCCTGGCCTTGCGGCCCAAGGTGCTGCTGCTTGACGAGCCCATGGCCGGCGTGCCCAAGGGCGACGGTGCCCGGCTGCTGGCCGCGCTGGACGCGCTGCCGCGCGATCTCGCGGTGCTGATCATCGAGCACGACATGGACCTGGTGTTCCGCTTTGCCACGCGCATCGTGGTGCTGGCCGAAGGCGCGGTGCTGGCCGACGGCAGCCCCGACGCCATACGCCGCGACCCGCTGGTGCGCGCCGCTTACCTCGGAGGCTGAAGACATGACTACCGCCACATATTCCACGCCGGTGCTTGCGCTGGACCAGGTCGTTGCCGGCTACGGCCCGACCACGGTGCTTGACGGGCTGTCGTTCGATGTGCATGCCGGCGAACGACTGGCGATGGTTGGCCGCAACGGCGTGGGCAAGACCACGGCGCTGCGCGCCATCATGGGGCTGGTGCCGCTGCGCAGCGGCAGCCTGCAGTTCATGGGCCAGGACATCGCCGGCCTGCCGCCGCACCGGCGCGCCGCGCTGGGCCTGGGCTATGTGCCGCAGACGCGCGACATCTTCCCGTCGCTGACCGTGGAGGAAAACCTGCTGGCCGGACTCAAGCACCGCCCGCGCAGCGCCCTGGACGAAGCCTATGCGCTGTTTCCGCGCCTGGCCGAGCGCCGGCGCAACGGCGGCACCCAGCTGTCGGGCGGCGAGCAGCAGATGCTGTCGGTGGCGCGCGCGCTGCTGGGCCGACCGACGCTGCTGCTGCTTGACGAGCCGCTTGAAGGCCTGGCGCCGCTGATCCGGCTGGAGCTGCTGCAGGCGTTCGCGCGCATGGCGCAGCAGACCGGAATCGCCACCATCATTGTCGAGCAGCAGGTGGACGAGGCGCTGCGTTACGCGCAGCGCGCGCTGATTCTGGACCACGGCACGGTGGTGCATTCGGCTGCGGCCGCTGAACTGCTGCAAGACGAAGCTACGCTAGAGCGTTGGGTGGGCATGGCTGTCCACTGACAAGCTCCTGTTTTCAACCCCATTGACCATGACCAAAAAGAACGCCAGCAAGCCTTCCACCGCCCCTGTCTCCAGCGCCCCGCGCGTGGTGGATCTGGAGCACTACGTACCGGCCTATCTGACCTGGATCGCCAACAAGCTCTCGCGCGGCGCCTCGCAGCACTACCTCGAGATCTTCGATGTGGGCATAGAGACCTGGCGCTGCCTGGTGCTGCTGGCCATCGAGGGTTCGATCTCGGCGCAGCAGATCTCGCGCGTGATCGGCATGGACAAGGGCTCGATCAGCCGCTGCCTCAAGGGCATGCAGGAGCGCGGACTGATACGCACCGAGCTCGATCCCACGGATGGCCGACTGCGCATTGCCGTGCTCACGCCCGAAGGCCGCACGCTGCACGACCAGATCATGGGCATGGCGCTCGAGCGCGAGCGGGCTTTTCTCTCCGTGCTGGACGGCGCAGAGACCGAGCAGCTGCTGAACATGCTGCGGCGCCTGCACGAGAACCTGCCGGCGGTGGAGAGCGCGACGCTGGACTACGCGGCCCAACATTTCCCCAAGGCCAAGGGCGCCAGCCGGCGCCAGGCCGAAGACTAGATTCAACTTCCCCCGTTACCCATCATGAGTGCATTGCAAGTCATCGTTCGCAGCCGGCGCGTGGAAGCCGAAGGCATCTGCAGCTTCGAGCTGGTCCATCCCCAGGGCCAGGCCCTGCCGGCGTTCACTGCCGGAGCGCATGTCGACGTGCATGTCGCGCCCGGGCTGGTGCGCCAGTACTCGCTGTGCAACGACCCGGCGCAGCGCGATGGCTACCGCATTGCCGTGCTGCGCGAGTCGCAGTCGCGCGGCGGCTCGGCCGGAATGCACGAGCAGGTGCGGGTGGGGCAGCTGCTCACCATCAGCGCGCCGCGCAATCATTTCGAACTGGCAACGGGGGCGGGGCGCAGCCTGCTGCTGGCCGGAGGCATAGGCATCACGCCGATCTGGGCCATGGCCCAGGCGCTGCATGCGGGAGGGGAAAACTTCGAGCTGCACTACTGCGGCCGGACCGCGTCGCGCATGGCCTTCGTGCCCGCGCTCACCGAAGCGGCCTTTGCCGCCCAGGTGCAGGTGCATGCCGACGATGGCGACCCGGCGCAGCGCTTTGACGCCCAGGCTTTGCTGGCCGCGCCCCAGGCCGGGACCCACCTCTATGTCTGCGGTCCCGCGGGCTTCATGAACCATGTGCTTGAAACCGCACGCCTGCACGGCTGGCCCGAGCAGCAGCTGCACCGCGAGTTCTTTGCCGGCACGGCCACCGCGCAGGAATCGGACGGCGCCTTCAATGTGCGCCTGGCCAGCACGGGCCAGAGCTATGCCATTGCCAAGGACAAAAGCGTGCTCGAGGTGCTCACGGCCGCGGGTGTCGATGTGCCGTACTCGTGCGAATCGGGCATCTGCGGCAGCTGCCTGACACGCGTGCTCGAAGGCCTGCCAGACCATCGCGACAGCTTTCTCACCGACAGCGAGCGCGCCGCCAACGACCAGTTCACCCCTTGCTGCTCGCGCGCCCTGACGCCGCTGCTGGTGCTCGATCTCTGAAGACTGTAGCCGGCAGCACCTCGATTTCGCCCCCCGTAGAACAGGAGACTTACCATGACCGCCACCGCTTGCATTCCCATCCAGGCCCAGTCCGCTGCGCCCGACGCCAGCCGTTTCCCGCTGGACCAATGGTATGTTGCCGGCTTTTCGTCCGAGCTGAGCGACAAGCCGCTGGCGCGCACTTTCCTGGGCCAGAAGGTGGTGCTGTTTCGCACCGGCGAAGGCGAGGTCGCGGCGCTGGAAGATCGCTGCTGCCACCGCTCGCTGCCGCTGTCGTGCGGCACCGTCGAGGGCGCGGGCGTGCGCTGCGGCTACCACGGCATGCTGTACGCGCCCAGCGGCCAGTGCATAGAGATTCCCGGCCAGCAGCGCATTCCCGCCAAGGCCAGGGTGTTGGCCTACCAGGTGCAGGAGAAAAACCAGATTGTCTGGATCTGGATGCCGCGCGTCGAGGGCGGCGTGCCCGACAAGGCGCCGCCCGACTACCCCTTCCACGATGATCCGCGCTACAAGTTCGGCAGCGGCAACTACCACTACAACGCTCCGTGGCAGCTGATCCACGACAACCTGCTGGACCTGAGTCATCTGGGCTATGTGCATCTGCAGACCATTGGCGGCAACGCGCGCCTGCACATGAACGCCGAGATGAAGGTCACCTCCGAAGGCGATCGCGTCAAGGTCGTGCGGCTCATGCCCGGCTCGACGCCGCCGCCCACCTACAAGGCGGCCTGGCCGTTTGGCGAACAATGCGACCGCTGGCAGGAGATCGAGTTCGATGTGAGCCATCTGCGCATCTGGACAGGGGCGCTCGAGCCCGGCACGGACTCGATCGAGGATCCCGAGCGCGGCGGCTTTCACATGCGCGGCTTTCACGGCATCACGCCCGAGACCGACGACACCTGCCACTACTTCTGGAGCATGTCGAGCACCAAGCACCCCGACATGCCCGACAACATTGATGCCGTGATCCAGCAGACCGTGTTCACCTTTGACGAAGACCGCACGGTGATTGAAGCCCAGTACCGCAACATGCTGGAGTTCGGCGAGCGCGCGACCTGGACCGACATCCATGTCGACGTGGGCGGCAACCGCGCGCGGCGCATTGTCTCCCGGCTGCTGGAGCAGCAATCGTAGAAGGCATGGCCGGCGCCAGCTCCCGACGGCTACCGGCGCCGGCTGATGATGCCTGGTCTCGTACCGCTGCTTGCGCAACTCCAGGCATCGCCACGGCACTGCCGGCGATACTTCAGCCACGCAGTTTGAAACATCCGGGGCGATGCAGGAGCCGTTCCAGCTCAAGTCATTTAACGTCTTGCACCGCCGTGGTTGGCGCGCTGGAAAGCATGTAGAGCGCCAGCGTCTCGTACAAGGGCCTTGCGAGCATTCGCGACACCAGGCTGGCCAGCATGGCCGAGGACATCAAGCTGAGCACCATGGCATGTCCGTCGACCATTTCCATGACGATGATGAAAGCCGTGAGCGGCGCCTGGGTCACCGCTGCGAGGAAGGCCGCCATGCCCATGGCAATCAATGCCGGCGCGATGGCCACGCCCATGAGCTCGGCCACGTTGTGACCGACGCCGGCGCCAATCGACAGTGACGGTGCGAAGATTCCGCCGGGTATTCCCACCCATGCGGATAACCAGGTCGCGATGAACTTCAGCGTGACATACAGCTCGGGGACATCGGCCTGCCCGCGCAGCATGTGCTTGACGGCCTCCGATCCTGCCCCGAAGGTCGCGCCTCCGGTCGCCATGCCAATCACCGCCACAGCCAGTGCGCCGGCGGCGGCAAAGCGGATGGGATGGGCCGCCCGCCAGCGGTTGAGGCGTTCCGGAGCGGCAGTCAAAGAGGCGGCCAGCAGCTTGGCGAAAAGACCGCCCAGGACACCACAGGCCAGGGTCACACAAAGGCCCGGCATCAAAGCATCCCATGACAATCGCGGCACCTGGATGCGCCCGAAGTAGCTGAGGTTGCCAAAGGCCGATACGCCAACGAGGCCGGCCAGCACGATGGCGGCAATGATCAGGCCGCTGGATCGAGACTCCAGCTTACGAGACAGTTCCTCGATGGCAAACACCACACCTGCCAGCGGAGCATTGAAGGCTGCTGCGATGCCTGCAGCTCCACCGGCCACCAGCAGCGCATGGTTGCTGATGCCGGATTGCGGACCGAGCCACCGCCGGGCATGGTGCATGACGCCCGCGGCAATCTGCACGGATGGTCCCTCGCGGCCAATCGAGAGCCCTGCGGCAAAGCCAGCAGTGGCCAGCGTCATCTTGGAAAACGATAGCCACAGCGAGACAAAGCGGCTGCGCAAAGAGGGGTGGAGCGCGGGGTCCAACGCGACGATGACTTGCGGAATCCCCGAGCCTGCCGCGCCCGGGGCCCAGCGCCGAGTCAGCCACACTGCTGCTGCGGTCAACGCCGGTGTCCAGAACAGCACCAGCCAACCCCCCTGCCAACGGTAGATGCTTTCAAAGAGTTCAAAAGCCGCATCCGCCATCAGTGTGAATGCCACCACGCATAAGCCTGCTGCGCCTGCATAGGCCAGCACAATGCATCTATCCAGCCAGCGCCTGCCATCCTTGAGTTCTTTGTGAAGGTTCTGAAGGAAATCGGGTTCTTGATGCATCGGGGGCCAGTCGCTTGCCAAAGCGGTTCATTCTGCATGAGACCGCAAATGGCTGCATGCCATGCACGGCATGGGTGACTTTGTCCTGTGCATGAGCAGGCAACAAGGTATGAGGTTAGGAGCCGAGCCTACATCAGCGAACTTCCGCGTATGGGAGCGTATGCGCTCAGAGGCAGGACTGCCGCGGGCTGAGACAGCGGCGTGCAGCGCTTTCGTGATGCGGCGCGACGCTGCCCGTGGCGCATGCCCGGGCGACAGCCCGGTCAGGCTCAATTCTTGGTGAGGGCCTTGCGCACTTCGATCTGGAACTGCTCGCTGCTGCGCAGGCGCTGGTATTCCTGGTAGGCGGCGCGGTAAGCCGCGGTCTCCAGTCCGTACGAGCTTGCCAGGACTTCGTGGCGGTCCAGGCCCGCGCGCCGCCAGAGCGCGAGATCTGCGACCACTTCGGCGCGCGAGAGGCCCGCAGCTTCTTGCGTCGCCGCACGGTCCGTAGCGCTTGCGGCATTGGCGGCGCTTGCCGCAAACGCTGCAAGCAAGGCCATGGCGGATGCGATTGCCGCAAAGCCGCGCACTCCATTGGAGCGGGCTGGATGGGGGAGGTGGTTCAACATGGTGTTCCTGAAAAATGATGGAATGAATGGGGCCTGGGGCCGAGGGTGAAAAATGGCTCGAGAAGGTGGGCGGTTCACATGCTCCTTTTGGCAAGGTGGCGGGCAGGGCGGCACGCATGAGGAAAATGCCGGCCGGCCCATCGTTATTGGCGGGCAACAAGAGGAGGCTGCTGCGGCGTCCAACCGCCGCCGAGCGCCTTGTAGAGGGCCACTGCGGCGCGCGCCGACTCGGCACGGGCCTGGGCCTGCGCATCGCGCACGCTCAGCAGGCTTTCATCGGCCTGCAGCACTTCGATCAGGCTGACCACGCCCTTGTCATAGGCGGCTGCCGAGGCTTCACGCGCGCGTGTCAGCGAATGCAGGCCTTGCGCCAGCACCGTGTTGAGTTCTTCCCGGCGGTCGCGCGCCAGCAGTGCGTTTTCCACATCTTGCGTGGCACGCAACACCGCTTGCCGGTAGGCGGCAAGCGCTTGCGCCTCCTGTGCCTGGGCTTGATTTATCTGGGCATTGATGCGTGCGAAGTCAAACAGCCGCCAGCGCAGGCCGGCCACGGCGGCGGCCTGTGCGGCGCCGCCGCTCAAAAGATTGCCGCTGCCAATGGACGTCGCGCTGCCAATGAGGCCACTGAGCGAAACCTTGGGGTAGTACTCGGCGATGGCCACGCCAATGCGCGCATTGGAAGCGGCCAGGCGCCGCTCGGCCGCAATGATGTCCGGGCGGCGCCGCAGCAGCTCACCCGGCGCGCCGGCCGGCACCATGGCCGGCAGCGTCGGCAAAGCTTGCAAGCCGGTGAGTTGCGCCCGGTGGGTGCCGGGCATGTCGCCCAGCAGCACATCCATGGCGTTCATCGTCGTTTCCAGCGCGGCTTCCAGCATGGGCAGGGTCGCTTGAGCGCGTGACAGCGCTGCTTCGACCTGTCGAAGCTGCAGTTCGGAGGCCAGTCCCTTGTCCCATCGCAGCGCGATGGTGGAGCGCAACCGCTGCTGGGTCTGCACCTGCTGGCGCGCAATTTCCAGCCGGCTCTGAAGCCCGCGGATATGAAAGAAGGTGTCTGCGGTCTGCGCCGCGACCGCGAGCCGCACGGCCACGGCACCGGCCACCGTGGCTTGGTATTCGGCCTGCGATGCCTGCCTTGCGCGCTGCAAACCCCCAAACAGATCGACTTCCCAGCTCATTGCCAGATTGGCTTCGTGGGCATTGCCATAGCGAGCGAACTGCGCAGCTGAATTGAGCACCTGCCCCAGGGGTGTTTCCACCGACTGGTAGCCGCGCGACGTCTGGGCGGTGACGCTGCCCGAGGGAAGCAGCGCGGCACCGGCGGCGTCCAGCCCCGCCCGTGCCTCGCTCACCCTGGCGGACGCCTGAGCGAGGTCCAGATTCTGCGCCAGAGCCAGGGCCACGAAATGCGTGAGCTGTGGGTCGCCGAAGGTCTTCCACCATGCCGAAAGCTCGCTGTCTGTCGCGTACCCGGGGGCCTTCTCCTCAGCCGCTGCCGATCCTCCGATGAAAGCCTTGGGCATCGACGATGCGGGCGGCAGGTAGTCGGGGCCGACGGCACAGGCCGAACAGAGGCTGGAGACAATCAGGGCGGCAAGCAGGGGAAGGAGGGGCATGGTCAATGAATGCAAGGTGATGACGCTGTGACTATATTATGATTTGGTCACTCGTTGTGGGTTTTTTTTGCGCAGGGTAAGCTTGCTGCCATGAATACCCCCAACGTCTATCCCGTTTCGGCGCGCGGACCCGTGGAACACGATGTGCGTGCGCAGATCGTCATTGCAGCCAAAGAGCACTTCAGCCGCTACGGCTATGAAAAGACAACGGTTTCCGATCTGGCCAAGTCCATTGGTTTTTCCAAGGCCTATATCTACAAGTTCTTTGAATCAAAGCAGGTGATAGGAGAGTTGATCTGCTCCAACTGCCTGATCGAGATGGAAGCTGAAATACGCCAGGCCGTGGCCGATGCCCAGCGTCCGCCCGAGCAGCTGCGCCGCCTGTTCAAGGCCATGGTGACAGCGACCTTGCGCCTGTTTTCCGAGGATAGAAAGCTCTACGAGATCGCGACCTCGGCGTCCGCCGAGCGCTGGCAAGCGGCAGTGACCTATGAAAAGCACATCCACCAGCTGCTGCTGGACATTCTTGAAGCCGGCCGCCAGGCGGGAGACTTCGAGCGCAAGACGCCTTTGGACGAGGCGGGCGACGCCATCTTCCTGATCATGCGGCCCTTCCTCAATCCCTTGCTGCTGCAGCACAGCCTCGAGCATGCGCAACAGGCGCCGGCGCAGCTGGCGGGACTGGCATTGCGAAGCCTGTCGCCTTGAGTTTTTTTGCTGTGACTGTTGACAAATTTAGTCACTAGTAAAAAAATCGGGTCCTGCTCAATTCTCGGGACTCCCATGCTTCGGCACCGCCATTTGTCTATTGCTGCTCTGTGCACGCTGCCGCTTGCGCTCATCGCCTGCGGAAAAACCTCCGCCCCGGACCCCCGCACCGCCATCCCCCTGGTCCGCACCGTCGAGGTCGCGCCTGGGGCTTCGGCCGAGCGCGCCTTCACCGGCATCATTGCCGCGCGGGTGCAAAGCGATCTGGGCTTTCGTGTCTCCGGCAAGGTGCTGGAGCGTCTGGTGGACGCCGGGCAGTCCGTGAAGCGCGGCCAGCCCCTGCTGCGCATCGATTCCGTGGACCTGAAGCTTGCCGCGCAGGCGCAGGACGATGCCGTGGCGGCTGCCAAGGCCAGTGCCCAGCAGGCCAGCGAGGAAGAGGCGCGTTACCGTGACCTGCGCGGCACGGGCGCCATCTCCGCCTCGGCCTATGACCAGGTCAAGGCGGCGGCGGACAGCGCCACGGCGCAGCTCAGAGCGGCGCAAGCACAGGCGCAGGTGGCCCGCAACGCCAGTGGCTATGCGCAATTGCTTGCCGACGCCGATGGTGTGGTGGTCGAAACCCTGGTCGAACCCGGCCAGGTGGTCACCGCCGGCCAGGTGGTGGTACGCCTGGCACAGGCGGGCAGGCGTGAAGCGGTGGTTCAGTTGCCGGAGACGCTTCGCCCGGCATTGGGCTCGCCGGCCATGGCCAGCCTGTACGGCCGGCAGGACGGCGCCGTGCCGGCCAGGTTGCGTCAGCTGGCCGATGTCGCCGACCGGGCAACGCGCACTTTCGAGGCCCGCTATGTACTGGAAGGCGGCATCGCCAATGCCCCCCTGGGGAGCACGGTCACGGTGAACATCGCGGGCAAGCCGCAGTCCGCCGCTTTGCAGGTGCCGCTGAGCGCGTTGCTTGACGACGGAAACGGTCCCGCGGTCTGGCTGCTCGAGGGAACGCAGGTCAAGCGCCAGCAGGTTGCCATCGCGCGGATTGAAGGGGACCAGGCGCATGTCACGGGCGCGCTCCGGCAAGGCGACAGGATCGTCGCTCTGGGGGCGCATCTGCTCAAAGACGGCGCCGCGGTGCGTGTTGCCGCACAGGCGCCAGCAGCGCCGTCCACAGGAGGCCGCAGTGAGTAAGGGCCGCTTCAATCTCTCTGCGCTGGCGGTTCGTGAACGCTCCATCACCTTGTTTCTGATCCTGCTGATCTCGCTTGCGGGAGTGATCTCGTTTTTGCAGCTGGGGCGCGCGGAAGACCCCGCTTTTACCGTCAAGGTGATGACCATCGTCACCGCCTGGCCCGGCGCGACGGCGCAGGAAATGCAGGACCAGGTGGCCGAGAAGCTGGAAAAGCGCCTGCAGGAGCTGCGCTGGTATGACCGCACGGAGACCTTTGTCAGGCCGGGTCTGGCGTTCACCACGCTCACGCTGCAGGACTCCACCCCGCCGGCCGAAGTGCAGGGGGAGTTTTACCAGGCGCGCAAGAAGCTTGGCGACGAGGCGGGAAACCTTCCCGCCGGGGTGATGGGACCGATGGTCAACGACGAGTATTCGGACGTCACTTTTGCGCTTTATGCGCTCAAGGCCCGCGGCGCGCCCCAGCGCGAGCTGGTGCGCGATGCCGAGGCACTGCGCCAGCGTCTGCTGCATGTGCCCGGGGTGAAAAAGGTCAACATCGTGGGCGAGCAGTCCGAGCGAATCTATGTGGAGTTCTCGCATGAACGTCTGGCGACGCTGGGAATCGGTCCACAGGAGGTGTTCTCGGCCTTGAACCAGCAAAATGCCTTGACGCCTGCGGGTTCGGTGGAAACCGCGGGTCCGCGGGTTTTCATCCGCATCGACGGCGCATTCGATGAATTGCAGAAGATGCGTGACACGCCTATCGTGGCCCAGGGCCGCACGCTCAAGCTCTCCGATGTCGCCAGCGTCACACGCGGCTATGAAGATCCATCGACCTTCATCATCCGCAATGCCGGCGAGCCCGCATTGCTGCTGGGGGTCATCATGCGCGACGGCTGGAACGGGCTCGATCTCGGCCAGTCCCTGGACAAGGAAGTCGCAGTCATCAATGCGGACCTGCCCCTGGGCATGGGGCTGGTCAAGGTGACGGACCAGTCGGAGAACATCAGTGCCTCCGTGGATGAGTTCATGGTCAAGTTCTTCGCGGCGCTGGGGGTGGTGCTGGTGGTGTGCTTCGTCAGCATGGGCTGGCGCGTGGGCGTGGTGGTGGCCGCCGCCGTGCCGCTGACGCTGGCTGCGGTGTTCGTGATCATGGCGGCCACGGGCAAGAGTTTTGACCGCATCACGCTGGGGTCCTTGATCCTGGCACTGGGCTTGCTGGTCGATGACGCCATCATCGCCATCGAGATGATGGTGGTGAAGATGGAGGAGGGCTATGACCGCGTGGCGGCCTCCGCCTACGCCTGGAGCCATACCGCCGCTCCCATGCTGTCGGGAACGCTGGTGACTGCCGTGGGCTTCATGCCCAACGGCTTTGCCCGCTCCACCGCCGGCGAGTACACCAGCAACATGTTCTGGATCGTGGGCATCGCGCTCATTGTTTCCTGGGTCGTGGCGGTGGTGTTCACGCCGTATCTCGGCGTCAAGCTGCTGCCGGAACGCCAGAAGCTGCAAGGCGGACACGCGGCGATGTACGGCACGCCGCGCTACCAGCGTTTTCGCAAGATGCTCGGCGCCGTCATCGCGCGCAAGTGGCTGGTGGCTGCCACCGTTGCCGGCCTGATGACGGCAGCGGTGCTGGGCATGGCCCTGGTGAAAAAACAGTTCTTCCCGATCTCCGACAGACCGGAGGTCCTGGTCGAAGTGCAGATGCCCTATGGAACGTCGATGGCGCACACGGACGCGGCCACGGCCAAGGTCGAGGCCTGGCTGGCGCAGCAGGCGGAAGCGAAAATCGTCACCGCCTATGTGGGCCAGGGCGCGCCCCGGTTCTATCTGGCGATCTCGCCCGAGCTGCCCGACCCCTCTTTTGCCAAGATCGTCGTGCGCACCGATAGCCAGCAGCAGCGAGAAGCGCTCAAGGTGCGGCTGCGCGAGGCCATAGCGCAAGGGCTCGCGCCCGAGGCCAGGGTGCGTGTCACCCAGCTGGTGTTCGGGCCCTACTCTCCGTTTCCCGTGGCCTACCGCATTTCCGGCCCGGACCCGGACAAGCTTCGTGAGATCGCAAGCCAGGTGCAGCAGGTGATGGCCGCCAGCCCGCTGATGCGCACGGTGGACGCCGATTGGGGCGTGCGCACGCCGGTGATGCACTTGAGCTTGCAGCAAGATCGCCTGCAAGCGGCCGGGCTGACTTCCACCGCGGTGGCGCAGCAGCTGCAGTTCCTGCTCAGCGGCATCCCCGTGACCACCGTGCGCGAAGACATTCGCACGGTCCAGGTCACGGCGCGCTCTGCCGGTGGCAATCGCCTTGATCTGGCAAAAATTGCTGATTTCACACTGACCACCGCCAGCGGCCAGCGCATACCGCTGTCGCAGCTGGGAGAAACCAGCATCCGCATGGAAGAGCCCGTCATGCGACGCCGCGACCGCATGCCCACCATCACGGTGCAAGGAGATATCGCAGAAGAGCTTCAGCCACCCGATGTCTCTGCCGCCATCTCCAGGCAGCTTCAGCCGATCCAGCATGCATTGCCGCCGGGCTACCGCATCGACCAGGGCGGCGCGATCGAGGAGTCCGGCAAGGCCATGACGGCAATGGCGCCGCTGTTCCCGATCATGATTGCCATCACCTTGCTGATCATCATCGTGCAGGTGCGCTCGATGTCGGCCATGATCATGGTGTTTCTCACCAGCCCCTTGGGCCTGATTGGCGTGGTGCCGACCTTGATCCTGTTCCAGCAGCCTTTCGGCATCAATGCCCTGGTCGGGCTGATTGCCCTTTCGGGCATTCTGATGCGCAATACGCTGATTCTGATTGGCCAGATCCAGCAAAACGAGCAGGAGGGACTGGACGCGTTCCAGGCCGTGGTGGAGGCCACGGTGCAACGCGCCCGTCCGGTGATCCTGACGGCCCTGGCGGCGATCCTGGCGTTCATTCCACTGACCCATTCGGTGTTCTGGGGAACGCTGGCGTATACGCTCATTGGCGGCACGCTGGCCGGCACGGTTCTCACCCTGGTGTTTCTGCCGGCCATGTATGCCATATGGTTCCGGATCAAGCCGGCCCGCCCCGCCTCTGCGGCAAGGCTGCAGGAACCGGCCGGGGGCTGATGCGTGGCGCGGCGTGGCGCGGCGCCGCGCGGCCAGACAATCCCGGCCCTGAGCAGCGTTGACGATCGGCCGGGTTTTCAGAGGAAGCCGGCCTGCAGCAGACCGCGCGCTGCGCGCTGCGCATAAGAAAAACGCATTGATCGGGGCAAGACCGGCATTGGCCCGCGCACGCCGGGCGTGGAATGCTTGAGCTTGCGGGATCAAGGCGGCAAATCGCGGGCCGCGAGCCCCGCAGCGCCAGGGTCGTGGCCGCCTGCTCGGACGCTGCGACTTTGCCGGGGAGGCGCCGGCTCTGGCGCAGCCGCCCCATCCGGCGGGGCCCGGACCGACGGCGCAGTTGCCTGCGGCTAAGGGAAAACGTGGAAAAAACGGGGATCTGTAGCACCAGTTGAATAGGTACACTCAATTTCATTGAGTACACATAATGAGCAGGCGTGACAGCTTGCACGGTCCGCTGGACCAGAAATTTCGCAACCAGCAAAGGAGCATCATGGCGGGAAACAAAGGCGTTGTTTATGTGGGTCCGGGCAAAGTGGAGGTGCAGGAAATTGCGCTGCCCGACCTGGTCGATCCCCGCGGTCGCAAGATCGAGCACGGGGTGATTCTCAAGGTGGTTTCCACCAACATCTGCGGCTCCGACCAGCACATGGTGCGCGGCCGTACCACGGCGCCGCAAGGGCTGGTGCTGGGCCACGAAATCACCGGCGAAGTCATCGAGCTCGGGCGCGATGTCGAGACCCTCAAGAAGGGCGACCTGGTGTCGGTGCCGTTCAATGTGGCCTGCGGCCGCTGCCAGACCTGCAAGGAGCAAAACACCGGCGTGTGCCTGAGCGTGAACCCGTCGCGCGCCGGCGGCGCCTACGGCTATGTGGACATGGGCGGCTGGGTGGGCGGGCAATCCGAGTACGTCATGGTGCCGTACGCGGATTTCAACCTGCTCAAGTTCCCCGACCGCGACCAGGCCCTGGCCAAGATGCGCGACCTGACCTGCCTGACCGACATCCTGCCCACGGGCTTCCACGGCGCGGTCACCGCCGGCGTCGGCCCGGGCAGCACCGTCTATGTGGCGGGCGCGGGACCGGTGGGCATGGCCGCGGCCGCTTCGGCGCGCCTGCTGGGCGCGGCCGTGGTGATCGTTGGCGACGTCAACCCCTTGCGCCTGGCGCATGCGCGCAAGGTCGGCTTCGAGACGGTGGACGTGTCGCTGGATGCGACGCTGGGCGAGCAGATCGCGCTGATTCTGGGTACCCCCGAAGTGGACTGCGCCATCGATGCCGTGGGCTTCGAGGCGCGCGGCCATGGCCATGCAGGCGCGCAGCATGAGGCGCCGGCCACGGTGCTGAACTCCCTGATGGAAGTGACCCGCGCCGCCGGCAAGATCGGCATTCCCGGGCTCTATGTCACGGATGACCCAGGCGCCAAGGACGCCGCGGCGCAAAAGGGCGCGCTGAGCATACGCTTTGGCCTGGGCTGGGCGAAATCCCACAGCTTCTTCACCGGCCAGACGCCGGTCATGAAGTACAACCGCGCGTTGATGCAGGCCATCTTGTGGAACCGCATCAACATTGCGGAAGTGGTCGGCGTGGAGGTGATCTCGCTGGCAGACGCGCCGCGCGGCTACGCCGAATTCGACGCCGGCGTGCCGCGCAAGTTCGTCATCGATCCCCACGGCATGCTGGGCACGGCACGCGCCTGATCGCGCCCGCGATGGCCTGGGGGGAGCAGCGGTCCAGCTTCCCCCATCCGCATCGCGCGCATCGCGCGCATGGGGGCAGGGCGGCGCAGACGCCGCGCTCAGTCGGGCCGCACCGGCGCGCGGCTTTGGTCGTTGTTGATGCGCACGAACTTCTGCAGCAGCCGCATGAACTCCTTTTGTTCGTCGCCGTCCAGGTTGGCCAGCATGTTGGCGCTGAGCTGGTGAACACCGGTGACGAAGCCCGACAACATCTGCGTGCCCGCCTCGGTCAAGACCAGTCGGCGCTGCCGGCGCGGCAGCATTTCGCGCACGATCCAGCCCTTGGCTTCGAGCCGGCGCGCGATGTCCGCGGCGGTTGAATTGTCCAGCCCCACTTTGAGCGCAAGCGTCACCTGGTCTATGCCGGGCGTTTCCTGCAGCATGCGCAAGATGGCGTACTGCACCGGCGTCACATCGCGCCCCAGCTCCTCGTGGAACATGGAAACCGCGATCTGGTGCGCGCGCCGGATCAAATGGCCGGGCTGCTCATACAGATCCAGAGACAGGTCGGAAGTTTTCTTTTTCATTGAGCAGAAGGTGCCAAAAGTATGTTCACGAGTGTACGGTGCGCGGCGACCAAGCGCGCGGGGTGCGTGGTCGGCATCGACTTGCCGGCCTGTGTCAATAGGGAAATCCGCAGTCTCCAAGCGCATCAAATTTGCGCTTTGGTTCAGTACACTGAATGCTATTCAGCACACTGAATGAGCCGTCTGACCAATACAAGGAGCCTCCCGATGTTTCCCAAGAATGCCTGGTACGTGGCGTGCATGTCCGAAGAAGTCGGCGCCAAGCCGCTGGGGCGCAAGATCTGCAATGAGCCCATGGTGATCTACCGCAATGCCGCGGGCGCGGCGGTGGCGCTCGAGGACTTCTGCCCGCACCGCGGCGCGCCGCTGTCGCTGGGCACGGTGGTGGACGGCAAGCTGGTCTGCGGCTATCACGGGCTGGAAATGGGCTGCGACGGCAAGACCGTTGCCATGCCGGGCCAGCGCGTGCGCGGCTTTCCGCCGGTGCGTGCGTTTGCCGCGATCGAGCGCTATGGCTTCATCTGGGTCTGGCCGGGCACGGGCGTGCCCACGCCGCTGCACCATCTGGAATGGGCCGAAAGCCCGGACTGGGCCTATGGCGGCGGCCGCTACCATATCCATTGCGACTACCGGTTGATGGTCGACAACCTGATGGACCTGACGCACGAAACCTATGTGCACGCCAGCAGCATTGGCCAAAAGGAAATCGACGAAGCGCCGGTCACCACCAAGGTCGTGGGCGACGAGGTGATCACCAGCCGCTTCATGGAAAAGATCCATGCGCCGCCGTTTTGGCGCATGGCCTTGCGCGGCAACGGCCTGCCCGATGACCAGCTGGTCGACCGCTGGCAGATCTGCCGCTTCACGCCGCCCAGCCACGTGATGATCGAGGTCGGCGTGGCGCTCCAAGGCCAGGGTGGATACGACGCGCCGCCGCAGCACAAGGTCTCGAGCATCGTCGTCGACTTCATCACGCCCGAGACCGACACCTCGCACCACTACTTCTGGGGAATGGCGCGCAACTTCAAGCCGCAGGACCGGGCGCTGACCGACACCATTCGCGAAGGCCAGGGCAAGATCTTCTCGGAAGACATGGAGATGCTCGAGCGCCAGCAGCAGAACCTGTTGACCTACCCCGAGCGCAAGCTGCTGATGCTCAACATCGACTCCGGCGGCGTGCAGTCGCGCCGGGTCATCGACCGCTGGCTGCAGGCGGAACGCAATGCGCCAGGCGTTGCGGCCGCGATCGCGACTTCGGGAGCCGCCGCATGAGCGCCGAACTGCTCAGCGTGCGCGTGGCGCGCAAGACCATGGAAACCGATGCCATCTGCCGGCTCGAGCTGGTGGCCGAGGGCGCGCAGCCGCTGCCGGCATTCACCGCGGGCGCGCATATCGATGTGCATGCGCCCGGCGGCTTCGTGCGCCAGTACTCGCTGAGCAACGACCCTGCCGAAACCGCCAGCTATGTGATTGGCGTGCTGCGCGAGCCCGCATCGCGCGGTGGTTCGATGGCCATGCACGACGCCGTGGCCGAAGGCGACCGGCTGCAGATCAGCGCGCCGAGAAACCACTTTGAACTTGCCCAGCCCGCGCAGCAGCATCTGCTGTTTGCCGGCGGCATAGGCATCACTCCCATGCTGAGCATGGCCCGTCACCTGGCCGGCGGTGGCCAGCATTTCAAGCTGCATTACTGCACGCGTTCGCGCGCGCACACGGCGTTTGTCGATGCGCTGGCGGCGGCGCAGCTGGCACCCCATGTGGCGCATTATTTCGCCGACGGCGGGCAGGCGCTCGATCCGGTGGCGGCCTTCGGCCCGGTGCGCGAAGGCGTGCACATCTACATCTGCGGGCCCAGGGGCTTCATGGATTGGGTGCTGGACAGCGCGCGCCAGGCGGGCTGGCCGCAGGCCCAGCTGCATTACGAGTTTTTCGCGGGCGAAGCGGTCGATCTGTCGGACGCGGGAAGTTTCGCCGTGAAGATCGCCAGCACGGGCCAGGTGATACCCATCAGCTCCGATCAGACCGTGACCCAGGCACTGGCGCTGTGCGGCATCGAGATCCAGACTTCCTGCGAGCAAGGCGTCTGCGGCACCTGCCTGACGCGGGTGCTCGAAGGCGTTCCAGAACACAAGGACATGTATCTGACGGAGGAAGAGCAGGCCTTGAACGACCAGTTCACGCCCTGCTGCTCGCGTTCGCGCTCGCCCGTGCTGGTGCTGGACCTGTAGATGGCGGCGCAACCCGCGATGCGCCAGCACGAGCGCGCTGCCCTGGCGCTTGACGAGCAGCCCGGCCACTTGATTCGCCGCGCCCACCAGATTGCGGTGTCCGCGTTTCACGCCACCATGGGCGGCGAGATCACGCCTGTCCAGTACGCGATTCTCAAATGCCTGGAGGCAAAGCCCGGCATAGACCAGGTGACCTTGGCGCATGAAGTGGCGCTGGACACCTCGTCGGCGGCGCTCACCGCCGTGCGCCTGGAGACCAAGGGCTGGATTGCGCGCCAGCTCGCGCCCAAACGCCAGCGCTGCTTGTTTCTGACCGCTCAGGGGCGCGAGCTGCTGCAGCGCATCGACACGCGCATGCCCGCAATGCACGGCAGCTTGCTTGACGGCTTCAGCCAGGAGGATCAGCGCGAGTTCCTGCGCCTTTTGCGGCACTTCACCGCGACCAAGAACGCGTTGAGCCGCGCGCCCTATCGTCCGCAGGCGCGCGCCGCATCGCTTGTCTAGGCCCGGCCCGGCCCGGCCAGGCCAGGCCTGGCTGCTATGCGGCGGGTTTGCCGCCCAGCGCCACGCGGTCGAGCAGCGAGATCAGCAAGGCGCGCTCTTGCGCGCTCAGGTCCTGGGCAATGCGCACCTCGCACAGCCTGGTTTTCTCATGCAGGCTGCGCAATTCCTCGCGCCCCTTCTCGGTCAGAACCAGGCAGTAGCTGCGCCGGTCGCCCGGGATGGCGCGGCGCTCCACCAACTCCAGCGCCTCGAGGTTGTCTATCACCTTGACGATGCTGGCGCGCGTGATGCGCAGTTGCTCGGCCAGCGCGGACTGGTTGGTGCCGGGCTGGGTGCCAATGATAGACAGCGCGGTCATGCGCGCCGGTGAAATGCTGTCGCTGCCGCAGGCGGCATAAAGCATTTCGTAGGTGCGCACTTTGGCGCGCTGGATCGCATAGCCCAGCGAATCATGAAGGATGTCGGGCACGTCGCCGGAGGCCGGATTGTTCTGGGCTGCATCCAGGCTTTTGTCGGCGCCTGGTTTCGCGGCTACGGGATGCGCAGTTTTCAAGGGTTACCTCTAGTTTTGGATCTCAGGCTTTAGATTAGCATGAACTAACTGTTTGCTAGGTAAACAGATCTACAGGCTAACAAAAGGAGATGACATGAGGTTCACGACCGCGTTGAAACTGTCGCTGGGCGGCCTGGTGCTGGTCAGCCAGGCCAGCTGGGCCGACATCCGCATTGGCATAAGCACCTCGCTGACCGGCCCTGGTGCCTCGCTGGGCATTCCGGTGCGCAATGCCTTCGCGATGTGGCCGCAGGAGATGGGCGGACAAAAGCTGGTGCTGCAGGTGCTTGACGACGCGGGCGATCCGACGATCGCGACCAAGAATGCGCGCCGCTTCCTGGAAGAGAAAGTCGACGTGATCATTGGCGCGGCCAACACGCCCGCCACCATTGCCATTGCCCAGGTGGCCAACGAAGCCGGCGTGCTGCATCTGGCGCCCAACCCGGTCGAGCTGCCGCCGGGCCGCGACACCTGGACTTTCCGCTCGACCATGGACTCGGGCTTCTTCACCGAAGGCATGCTGGCGCACATGAAGCGCTCGGGCGTCAAGACCGTGGGCTTTCTCGGGCTGTCGGACGCCTACGGCGAGGTCTATCTGAAGTCCTTGAACCAGCAGGCCGAGCAGGCCGGCGTCAAGGTGGTGGCGGTGGAGCGCTTCACGCGCGCCGACACCAGCGTGGCCGGCCAGACGCTCAAGGTGCTGGCCGCTCGGCCGGACGCGGTGCTGGTGGTGGCCGTGGGCGGTGGTGCGGCCTTGCCGCAAAAAGCCCTGGCCGAGCGCCGCTACAAGGGCAAGGTCTATCACACGCCGGCCTCGGTCTCGGGCGACTTCCTGCGCCTGTCGGGCAAGGATGCGGAGGGCGCGCTGGTGATGTCCGGCCCCGAACAGGTGCCCGAGCAGCTGCCGGCCTCGCACCCGGGCCGCAAGATCGCCCAGGCCTTTGTCGATGAATACGAGACCAAGTATGGCGCGGGCTCGCGCACCCAGTTCGCGGCCCATGTCTACGACATCGGCCTGGTGCTGGAGAAGATCATTCCGGTGGCGCTGAAGAAGGCCCAGCCCGGATCGCCGGCCTTTCGCACGGCATTGAAGGACGCGCTGGAAAACACCGATGGCGTCCCCGTGACCAAGGGCGTGCTGCGCTACTCGGCAACCGACCACTGGGGCCATGGTGCGGACGCGCGCGCGCTGCTGCTCGTCGACAAGGGCCAGTGGAAGCTGCTTCCCTGACCGCCTGACGACAACCAAGGAGTCAGGTCTATGAATTCGTTCGAGCTGGGAGCCCTGCTGGTGCAGGATGGCGTCACGACCGGCGCCATCTACGCGCTGCTGGGCGTGGCGCTGGTGCTGGTTTTTTCCGTGACGCGCATCATTTTCTTTGGACAAGGTGAATTCGTCACTTTCGGCGCGCTGACGCTGGCCTGGCTGCAGGCGGGCCAGATGCCCGGCACGGTCTGGCTGCTGCTGGCCATGGCGCTGATCGCGGGCGCGCTCGAGGCCTGGGCCGCGCTGCGCGAGGGCCAGCCGCGCCGGCTGGCGCGCATCGCGCTGTACTACCTAATGGCGCCGGGCGCGCTGAGCGCCTTGATGGTCTGGGCTGCGCCGCGCGGCCTGCCGCTGGTGCTGCAGTGCCTGCTGAGCGTGGCCATCGTCACGCCGCTGGGACCGCTGCTGTACCGCCTGATCTACCGGCCCATGGCCAATGCCAGCGTGCTGGTGCTGCTGATCACCTCGGTGGGCGTGCATTTCGTGCTGGCCGGCATCGGGCTGTGGCTGTTTGGCGTCGAAGGCTACCGCACGCCGGCGCTGTGGGAGGGCGATCTGATGCTGGGCAACTGGGCCATCAATGGCCAGGGCGTGATGGTGCTGGGCGCCGCTGTCGGCCTGATCGTGCTGCTGGCGCTGGTGTTCGGCTACACGCTGTCGGGCAAGGCCTTGCGTGCCGCTGCGTCCAATGCCACCGGCGCCAAGCTGCTGGGCATCTCGGTTGCATTTTCGGGGCAGATGTCGTTTGCCATCGCGGCCTTCATTGGCGCGCTGTGCGGCATCCTGATCGCGCCCATCGTGACCATCTACTACGACTCGGGTCTGTTGATTGGACTCAAGGGTTTCGTCGCCGCCATCTTCGGCGGCATGGCCAGCTACGGCTTCACCCTGCTGGGCGCGGTCACCATCGGCATCGTCGAGGCGTTCTCGTCCTTTCTGGCCAGCGCCTACAAGGAAAGCATCGTGTTCCTGCTGGTGATTCCCGTGCTGTGGTGGCTGTCCAGGCGCGGCGGCGCGAGCGAGGAGCATTGAATGACACAGAAATCCGTTTCTCCCGCGGCCCCGGTGGGCGCGAGCTCCGTGCCGGGCGCCGGTAGCCGTCGCCTGGCGGCGGGCGCGCTAGTGCTGCTGGCCGCGGCCTTGCCGCTGGCGCCCGTGCCCGACCTATTCATCACCCAGGCCAACTACGTGGGGCTGTACGCCCTGGTGGTGCTGGGCCTGGTGCTGCTGACCGGCATCGCCGGCCTGACCTCGTTTGGTCAGGCGGCCTTCGTGGGCATAGGCGCCTATGCCACCGCCTACTGCACGCTGACCTTTGGCTGGTCGCCCTGGATCACGCTGTTTGTCGGTCTGGGCGCGACCGGCGTCAGCGCCTGGCTCATAGGCACCATCACCATGCGCATGTCGGGCCACTACCTGCCGCTGGCGACCATTGCCTGGAGCATCGCGCTGTACTACCTGTTTGGCAGCGTCGAGGCGCTGGGCAAGTACGACGGTCTGTCGGACCTGCCAAGCATCGGCCTGTTGGGCTGGGACCTGGGCGGCTCGCGTGCCATGTATGCGCTGATATGGCTGAGTGTCGGGTTGTCGGCCTGGGGCGCGCTCAATCTGCTGGACTCGCGGCCCGGCCGCGCGATTCGCGCGCTGCACGGCGGCGTGCAGATGGCTGAGGCCATGGGTGTGGACACGGCGCGCCTGAAAGTGACGGTATTTGTCATTGCCGCGCTGCTGGCCTCGGTCTCGGGCTGGCTGTTCGCCCATCTGCAGCGCGCCGTCAACCCCACGCCTTTCGGCCTGGAAGCAAGCCTGAAGTACGTGATCATGCTGGTCGCCGGCGGCATGTCGCAGGTCGGCGGCGCGGTGCTGGGTTCCTCGGTGATGACGCTGCTGCAGGACCAGCTGCAGGTGCTGCTGCCGCGCGTGTTTGGCAGCGCGGGCAACTTCGAGGTGATTGTCTTCGGCCTGGTGCTGGTGCTGCTGCTGCGCTTCGCGCCCGGCGGCATGTGGCCTGCCGTGGGCCGCTGGCTGCCCACGCGCCGCATTGCCGTGGTGCCGGAGGCGAAGGCGCTGGCGCGGCGCACGCCCGTGCCCGCGGGCGAGGTGCTGCTGCAGGTGCGCGGCGTGCAAAAGCGCTTTGGCGGACTGCTGGCGGTCGACGGCGTCGACCTGAACGTCAAGGCCGGCGAGATCGTCGGCCTGATCGGGCCGAACGGCGCGGGCAAGTCGACCACCTTCAATCTGATCACCGGCGTGCTGCCGCCCAGCGGCGGCGAAGTGCAGTTGCGCGGCCAGCGCATCGACGGTCAGGCCGCGCGCGACATCTCGCGCCTGGGGCTGGCGCGCACCTTCCAGCATGTAAAGCTGATTGCCGACATGAGCGTGCTGGAGAACGTCGCGCTGGGCGCCTACCAGCGCGCCCGGGTGGGCGTGGTCGCGGCCGTGCTGCGGCGCGACCGGCGCATCGAGGCCTCGATGCTGCAGGAAGCCCAGCGCGCCTTGCACCGCGTCGGATTGGCCGAGCTGATGCACCGCCCTGCGGGCAGCCTGGCCCTGGGCCAGCAACGGCTGGTGGAGATCGCGCGTGCGCTGTGCTGCGACCCCGCGCTGCTGCTGCTGGATGAGCCGGCGGCGGGATTGCGCGCCTTCGAGAAACAGGCCCTGGCCGTGCTGCTGTCCGAGCTGCGCGACGAGGGCATGGGCATCCTGCTTGTGGAGCATGACATGGAATTCGTGATGAAGCTCACCGACCACATCGTGGTGATGGTGTTCGGTCGCAAGATCGCCGAAGGCTCGCCCCAGGTGATCCAGACCCACCCGGCCGTGCTCGAAGCCTACCTGGGAGCCGCGCCATGAACGCACCGCTGTTCCAGATCAAGAACTTTGGCGTCTGCTACGGCCAGGTCAGCGCGCTGCAGGACGCCGACCTGGTGATGGCCCCGGGCAGCGTGGTCACCGTGATCGGCCCCAATGGCGCTGGCAAGTCGACGCTGCTCAATGGGCTGATGGGCTTGCTGCCCAGCACGGGCGAGGTGATCTTCGACGGCCAGTCGCTTGCCGGCATGGGCACCGAGGAGCGCGTGATGGCCGGCATTTCGCTGGTGCCCGAGCGCCGCGAGCTGTTTGCCGACATGCCCGTGATCGACAACCTGCTGCTGGGCAGCTTTCGCCGCCATCGCCTGCGCGAGAAGACGCCCACCGACCAGCTCGACTGGGTCTACGACCTGTTCCCGCGCCTGAAGGAGCGTTCCAGCCAGCTGGCCGGAACGCTGTCGGGCGGCGAACGCCAGATGCTGGCCGTGGGCCGGGCCCTGATGGGCAAGCCGCGGCTGCTGATGCTTGACGAGCCCAGCCTGGGCCTGGCGCCGCGCATCGTGCAGGAAATGCTCGATGTCATTGGCGGCCTGCGCGTCCATGGCGTGTCCACCCTGCTGGTGGAGCAGAACGCGCGCGCCGCGCTGGCGCTGGCCGATCACGGCTACGTGCTGGAGAACGGCCGCATCGTGCTGCAGGGACCGGCCGGCGAACTCGCCAACAACCCGCGCATCGCGCAGAGCTACATGGGCATGACGACCAGCGACGCAGTCGCTGCGGCCGACGCCACGAACTGAAACCCAACACCGGAAGAACCGAACATGAACAACGACACCCTGCAAGAGCCGCGTCTGGTCACCCTGGAGATCGACGGCGCCGTCGCCACCATCACGCTCAACCGCCCCGAGAAGCGCAATGCGCTGAGCCTGCGCGTGATCGAGCATCTGCGCGACTGCTTTGCCGCGCTGCCCGCCACGGTGAGCGTGGCCATCCTGGCCGGCGCGGGCACCCACTTCAGCGCCGGACTGGACCTGTCCGAGCTGTCCGAGTCCACCGCGGCCGAAGGCATGCAGCATTCGCTGGCCTGGTACGAGGCCTTTTCCAAGATCCAGTTTGGCCGCGTTCCGGTGATCGGCGTGCTGCAGGGCGCGGTGGTCGGCGGCGGGCTGGAACTCGCGTCCTGCCTGCATGTGCGCGTCGCGGAGGAGAGCGCTTACTTCGGCCTGCCCGAAGGCCAGCGCGGCATTTTCCTGGGCGGCGGCGGCTCGGTGCGCGTGAGCAAGCTGATCGGCTTCTCGCGCGTCGCCGAGATGATGCTCACCGGCCATGTGGTCAACGCCCAGGAGGGCCATGCCATAGGCCTGGCGCACTACGTCACGCCGGCCGGCGAAGGCATGCGCAAGGCGCGCGAGCTGGCCGAGCGCATTGCCGGCAACGCGCCGTTGTCGAACTTCGCCATTCTCAACGCCCTGCCGCTGATCGCCGAGCAGCCGATGTCGCACGGGCTGATGACCGAGGCGCTGATGGCCACTGTGACGCAAAGCGCGCCCGAGGCCAAGCAGCGCGTTGCCGCTTTCCTGGAAAAGCGCGCCGCCAAGGTCGTGAGCCCCAACTGAGCCCATCCCCCGTCATTTTTTCGAGTCCTTTGCCATGACCCAACTTCCTGCCTCCATCACCGGCGTACAGCGCCTGTCGCTCGATCCCATTTTCCGGCCGCGTTCGGTGGCCATCATCGGCATGTCCGCCAAGCCCGGCTCGGCCGGCCAGGTCGTGCTGGGCAACATGCTGCAAGGCGGCTTCACCGGCAGCGTGCACCTGGTCGGGCGCAGCGGTGGCGAGATCATGGGCCGTCCGGTGCTCACCGACGTGGCGCAGCTGCCCGAGGGCGTGGACCTGGCCATTCTGATGCTGCCGTCGGAGGCGGTGCTTGCCAACATCGAGGCCTGCGTGGCACGCAAGGTGCGCGGCGCGGTCTGCTTTGCGTCCGGCTTTGCCGAGATGGGCGACGCAGGCCGTGAACAGCAGCGGCGCATAGGCGAGGTGGCGCGCGCGGGCGGCCTGGCGCTGCTGGGCCCGAATACCGTGGGCTACTTCAACTATGTGGATTCGTTCACCGTCTTCATGGTCGAGCAGAACATTCCGCCGCCGCTGGACCGCGATGCGGGCAAGGCCGTGGCCGTGGTCGCGCAAAGCGGCGGCATAGGCGCCCACCTAGCGGCCTCGCTGCGCATGCGCGGCGTGCCGCTGTCGTACATGATGACCACCGGCAACGAGGCCCAGCAAGGGCTGGCCGAAATGATTGATTTCTTTGTCGATGACCCGTACACCGGCGTCATCGTGGTCTATGCCGAGCAGATCCGCAGCGCGCCCGACTTCCTGGCCGCTGCCGGCCGCGCGCGTGCGGCCGGCAAGCCGGTGGTGCTGCTGCACCCCGGCCGCAGCGAACGCTCGCAGGCCGCGGCCCAGTCGCATACCGGCGCGCTGGCCGGCAACCATGCGGCCATGCATCTGATGGTCGAGCATGCGGGCGTGGTCAACGTCGACACGCTGGAAGAGGCCATTGATCTGGGTCAGCTGCTGCTGCGCTACCCGCAGGCGCCCACGGGCGGCCTGGGCCTGGTCACGGCCTCGGGCGCGCTGTGCGGCATCACCCAGGACTATGTGGAGCCGCTGGGCCTGGACCTGCCGGCACTGTCGGCCGAACAGACCGAGCGCCTGCGCGAGCACCTGCCCGACTACACACCGCCGCGCAATCCGCTGGACCTGGGCACGCTGGTGGCCTGGAAGCCCGAACTGATCTCGCTGGGCACGGCCTCGCTGCTGGCCGATGCCGAGCTGGGCAGCGTGCTGGTGTCGCTGCCCATGCCCGGCCCCGAGACCGCCGTGGTCTGGCTGCACCACTACCTGCAAGGCATCAGCGCCAGCGCCAAGCCCGCGATCCTGGTGATGCAAAGCGAGGACGAACCCTTGCCGCCGGCCTTCATCGAGCAAGCGCACCGCAGCGGCGCCATCGTCATGCGTTCGCCCGAACGCGCCTTGCGCGCGCTCTCGCGCATCACGCGTTTCGGCCGCGCGCGCGCTGCCCAGGCCTTGCCCGATACGGCGGCCGCCGTGCGCCTGGACGGCCCGCTGGGCCTGGGCAGCGGCACGCAGGCCGAGTGGGTCGGCAAGCAGCTGCTGGGCCGGCTGGGCCTGCGCGTGCCCGCGGGCGCGCTGGCAACCACGCCCGATGAAGCCGTGCGCATTGCCGCCGACATCGGCTATCCCGTGGTGCTCAAGGCGCAGGCCGCGACGCTGGCGCACAAGAGCGAGGTCGGCGGCGTGCTGCTGAACATCGCCGACGAGGCCGCGCTGCGCGCCGCCTGGCAGCGTCTGCATGACAACGTGCGGCGCGCCGAGCCGTCGCTGGTGCTCGATGGCGCGCTGGTCGAGAAGATGGGCGAGCGCGGGCTGGAGCTGGTCGTGGGCGCGAGTCGCGACCCGAACTGGGGTCCTATTCTCATGGTCGGCCTGGGCGGCATCTGGGTCGAGGCGCTGGGCGACGTGCAGCTGCTCGCGCCCGATCTGCCGCGCAGCGCCATTGCCCAACGCCTGCGCAGCCTCAAGGCAGCCAAGCTGCTTGACGGCTTTCGTGGCGCGCCCGCGGTCGACCTGGATGCGGTTGCCGAGGTGGTCGCGCGGCTGGGCCAGCTGATGCTGCAGCACCCCAAGATCATCGAAGTCGACATCAACCCGCTGGTCGCCTACGGCAAGGGCCAGGGCGTCGTGGCGCTGGATGCGCTGATCGTCACGCAGTGAGCTGCAAGCCATCTACAAAGGACTGACAACATGGAACTCCAAGGAACTCCCGTTCTGGTGACCGGCGGCGCGCAAGGACTGGGCGAGGCCACGGCCGCGCACCTGGCCGCACTGGGCGCACGCGTCACGGTGCTTGACATCCAGCTGGAGCGCGCCCAGGCCGTGGCCGAACGCATAGGCGGTCTGGCGCTGCACTGCGACGTCACCGACCCGGACAGCGCGCAGGCCGCGATTGCCGGGGCGCGCGCACGCCACGGGGTGGCGCGCCTGCTGGTCAACTGCGCGGGCGGCGGCGCGGCGCGTCGGGTGGTCGGCAAGGACGGCCCCATGGCCATGGCCGACTTCATCAAGGTGGTGAACCTGAACCTGTTTGGCGCGTTCAACATGACGCGCCTGGCCGCGGCGGAAATGATGGCCGCCGATCCCATAGATCCTGTGAACGGCGAGCGCGGCCTGGTGCTGTTCACCGCCTCGGTCGCGGCCTTCGAAGGCCAGGTCGGTCAGGCGGCCTATACCGCGTCCAAGGGCGCGCTTGCGGCGCTGACGATCCAGCTGGCGCGCGAGTTCGCGCCGCAGGGCGTGCGCGCCATGGCGGTCGCCCCGGGCATTTTCCACACGCCGCTGCTCGAGACCTTGCCGCTGGCGGCCCAGCAGGCGCTGGCCGACAGCATTCCGTTTCCGCGCCGCCTGGGCCGGCCCGAGGAGTTCGCGCGTCTGGTGGCCGACATCGCGCGCAACAGCTACCTCAACGGCGAGGTGATTCGCATCGACGGCGCGGTGCGCCTGGCCCCGCGCTGAGCCCCATGCTGCATTACACGCCCCCTTTGCGCGAGCTGCGCTTCGTGCTGCACGAAGTGCTCGGTGCCGTCGAACAGCTGCAGGCCCTGCCATGCCACGCCGAAATGGACGCCGCGACGCTGGATACGCTCGCCGAGGAAGCGGGCCGCTTTGCCGCGGATCGCATCCTGCCCGTCAACGCCGCGGCCGACGCCGCGGGCTGCCGCTGGGCCGACGGCGAAGTGACCATGCCCCCTGGCTTTGCCGCGGCCTACCAGGCCTACTGCGAACTGGGCTGGCCTGCGATCTGCGCCGACACCGGCGTGGGCGGCCAGGCCCTGCCCACCGTGGTGTTCAGCACGGTCAACGAACTCGTGGCCTCGGCCAGCCATGCGTTCGTGATGATCGCGGCCATCAACCATTGCGCCGCGGCCTGCCTGCGCCATTCGGCCAGCGCCGCGCTGCAGGCGCAGTGGCTGCCGGGCCTGGCCAGCGGGCGCGTGCTGTCGTCGATGTGCATGACCGAGCCCCAGGCCGGCTCGGACATCGGCCTGCTGAGCACGCGCGCCGTGCCGGACGACCAGGGCAGCTACCGGCTGAGCGGCAGCAAGATATTCGCCAGTGGCGCCGAGCACGACCTGAGCGACAACATCGTGCATCTGGTGCTGGCGCGCACCCCGGGCGCACCGGCGGGCTCGCGCGGCATCAGCCTGTTTCTCGTGCCCAAGCGCCTGGAGGGCGGCCGGCGCAACGGCGTGCATTGCGACGGCATAGAGCACAAGATGGGCCTGCATGGCAGCCCGACCTGTGCGCTGCGTTTCGACGACGCGCGCGGCTGGCTGATCGGTGAGCTCAACGCCGGCCTGAGCGCGATGTTTCCAATGATGAACGAGGCGCGCCTGCTTTCGGGCCTGCAGGCCGTGGGCCTGAGCGAGCTGGCGCTGCAGAACGCTTGGCGCTATGCGCTCGAGCGCCGACAAGGCCGTTCGAGCGCGGGCCAGCAGCCCTGCACGCTGGTGGCGCACCCCGACGTGCAGCGCATGCTGCTGACGCAAAAAGCCTGGACCGAAGGCGGGCGCGCGCTGGTGCACTGGGCGGCGCTGCTGATCGACGATTCCCGCAGCCATCCCGACGCCGACCAGGCGCGCGCCGCCGGTGAACTGCTGGGACTGCTCACGCCCATCATCAAGGGTTTTCTCAGCGAAAACGCGCAGCAGTCCATCAGCCTGGCGCTGCAGACTTTTGGCGGCCATGGCTATGTGCGCGAGACGGGCATCGAGCAGCTCGCACGCGATGCGCGCGTGATCACGCTGTACGAAGGCACGACCGGCATCCAGGGCCAGGACCTGCTGATGCGCAAGGTGCTGGGCGACGGCGGCCGGCGGCTGGAGCTGCTGCGGGCACTGGTGCGCGACTGGCTTGCCGGCCCGGGCAGCAGCGCCGCCATGGCGGAGTTTGCCGCGCCGCTGGCGCGCCAGCTCGATGAACTGCAGTTGCTGACCCAGACCCTGGCCGCGCGCGAACGCCAGGCCCCGGGGGCAGCGCTGGCCGCCAGCACCGTCTACCTGCGCATCGCCGGCCATCTGGTGCTGGCCTGGCTGTGGGCGCGCATGGCGCAGGCCAGCCACGAAGCCGCGGGGCAGGGCGATGCCTGGTATGCGCTCAAGCTGGAAACCGCGCGTTTTTATTTCACCCAGATGCTGCCCGAAACCCAGGCGCTGCGTGCCGCGGCGCTGGCGCCGCCAACCGACACCGCCGCGCTGCTGGCGGCATCCCACTGACGGAGTACCCCTACCATGCCACTCAAAGGACAAGCCTACATCGTGGGCGCCTATGAACACCCCACGCGGCACGCACTGGACCGCTCCCTGGGCCAGTTGCACGTGGACGTCGCAGCCGGGGCGCTGGCCGACGCCGGCCTGAGCTGGGCGGACGTCGACGGCTACTTCTGCGCCGGTGATGTGCCCGGCTGGGAAGCCCAGGGCGCGGGCCCGCTGTCCATGGTCGAGTACCTGGGCCTGAACCTGCGCCATCTGGACACCACCGAAAGCTGGGGCTCGGCCTACCTCAACCATGTGGCGCATGCGGTGCAGGCCATTGCCGCGGGCAAATGCCGCGTGGCGCTGATCACCCAGGCCGGCCGGCCGCGCGCCGAGAAGTTCTCGCCCGAAGCCAGCCACCGGCTGCAGACCCAGTCGGCGGCCGAGTCGCCATTCGAGGCGCCTTACGGGCCGGTCGTGACCAATGTCTACGGCATGTGCGCGCAGCGCCACATGTACGAGCATGGAACCACGGCCGAACAGCTGGCCTGGATCAAGGTCGCGGCCTCGCACCACGCCCAGCACAACCCGCATGCCATGCTGCGCCAGCGGGTGACGGTGCAGGATGTGCTGGACTCGCCCATCGTCGCGACGCCGCTGCACCGCCTGGACTGCTGCGTCATCAGCGACGGCGGCGGCGCCCTGGTGGTGGCCCACCCCGAAGTGGCGCGCAGTCTCAAGCGCCCGCTGGTCACGCCCATAGGCGCGGGCTTTGCGGTCAAGCACCTCAACGGCGGCCATTTCGACATTCTTGCCTCGGGCGGCGTGCAGACCGGACGCGAAGCCTTTGCCCAGGCGGGCGTGCGCCCGGCCGACATCCAGTACGCCTCGCTCTACGACAGCTTCACCATCACGGTGCTGATGCAGCTGGAGAACCTGGGCTTTTGCGCTCCCGGCGAAGGCGGGCGCTTTGTCGCCGACGGCGGCCTGATCAGCGGCATAGGCCGTCTGCCCGTCAACACCGACGGCGGCGGCCTGTGCAGCAACCACCCAGGCAACCGCGGCGGAATGACCAAGGTGATCGAAGCCGTGCGCCAGCTGCGCGGCGAAGCCCATCCCCAAGTGCAGGTGCCCGATTGCCGGCTCGCGCTGGCGCACGGCACCGGCGGCCAACTGGGCGCGCGCCACGGCAGCGCCACCCTGATCCTGGAACGAGAGGCATGAACATGCAAGACCGCATCCCCCCATCCCCCCAAATCTGGCCCGAGACCGCTGCCTATTGGGACGCGGCCAACGAAGGCCGACTACTGCTGCGCCGCTGCCTGGACACCGGCCGCGCCTACCACTATCCGCGCCCGCACAGCCCTTTCACCGGCAGCGGCAACACCGAATGGATGCAGGCCAGCGGCAAGGGCACGGTGTACTCGCTGAGCGTGCTGCCGCGCGCGCAGCCGCCGTACTGCATTGCCTATGTCGAGCTGGCCGAAGGCCCCATCATGCTGAGCAATCTGCTGACCGAGGACCTTGCCAGCCTGCGCATAGGCCAGCCAGTGCAGGTGTGCTTCGTGGCCAGCGCCAGCGGCCAGATGGTTCCCATGTTCGAGCCCTGCTGAGGGTCCGCGCCATGCTTGCCAGCGTCACTTCTTCGCGGCCCGCGCTGCCGGCCCCGCCAGCCCTGGCAACGGTCACGCCAGTGGCCGACGACGGCGCCTGCGCTCCCGGATGGCTGCCGCACTTTCGCGGGCTGCGCGCCATGGTGGCGGTGGCCGAGCAGGGCACCGTGGTGCGCGCGGCCGAGGTACTGCACCTGTCGCAGCCCGCTGTCACGCGTGCGCTGCGGGGTCTGGAAGACGTGCTGGGCTTTGCCCTGTTCGAGCGCGGTGCACGCGGCATGCTGCCCACGCCTGCCGGGCGCATCCTGACCGAGCGCGCGCGCCGCGCATTCTTCGAGCTGGAGCAGGCCAGCGCCTCGATCACCATGCTTGCCGGTGCGGGCCGCAAGGCCCAGGGCCAGCGCTTCGCGGCCATGGTGGCGCCGCATCTGCTTGACAGCCTGGTGGCCGTGGCCGAGCAGGGCAGCGGCCCGCAGGCGGGCCACAAGCTTGGCCGCACCCAGCCCACGGTGCACCGCAACCTGGCCGAGCTGGAGCACCTGGCCGGCGCGGTGCTGTTCAATCGCACGGCCTTTGGCACGCGGCTGACCGAAGCCGGCGAGACCCTGCTGTGCGGCGTCAAACGCGCGCTGGCCTCGCTGGCCGTGGCGCACGAGGAACTCTCGCCATTTGACGGCCGCCTCACGGCCCAGGTGCGCATCGGTGCCTTGCCGCTGTCCATAGGCGTTCTGGTTCCCCAGGCCGTGGACCGCCTGCTTGGCGCCTGTCCGCACCTGCATGTGACCATTGTCGACGGCACCTATGACGCGCTGGTGCAGCAGCTGCGCCGCGCCGAGATCGACCTGATCGTCGGTGCGCTGCGCCCGCTGGGCGCGCCGCGGGACCTGGTGCAGGAGCCACTTTTCGAGGACCGGCTGGTGGTGGTCGCGCGCGCCGGCCACCCCTGCCTGGCCCAGCCGCCGCGCTGCCTGGCCGATCTCGTGAACCGCGCCTGGGTCGTGCCACTGCCGCAGACTCCGGCGCGCCTGGTGTTCGAACGCCTGTTCCGCTGCGCCGACCTGCCGCTGCCGGCCGCGCGCCTGCAGGTCAACAGCCCGGCCCTGGTGCGCACGCTGCTGCTGGGCAGCGATCGCCTGGCGCTGCTCTCGCCGCTGCAGATCGAGGCCGAATTGCGCAGCGGCCAATTGGCCGTCGTACCGCTGCCCGGCCTGCATGCCAGCCGCACCATAGGCGCGTCCACGCGCCTGGGCGGCAGCCTCTCGCCCGCCGTGCTGGTCTTGCTTGACGAGCTGCGCGCGGTGGCCGGGCAACTGGTTCCGGGCACGCAGCGCTGCGCTGCCATCTCGCTTGCGCAGGCGTGAGATGGCAACGGACTGCTTGCTGCGCCATTGGGCCTGCAGGGTTTGAGCGCGCAGCCTGGCTCAAAGCGCGGCAAGTACTGTCCAAGTCAGTCGCCGTGAAACGGTTTGGAGGCGAAGCCGCCTGTTTTGGGCGGAAAGAATAGCGCTGCCCGTGCAAGCGAGCATGGGTGATTCAGTGGGGAATTTGTTGCTGCTCGATATGATGCGACGTACGAAGGCGACCACAGCATGTTTCCAGTATCGATTGGCCATGTCGGGGCGTTCCTTGCGAAGCATCCGGCTTACCGGCAGTTTCTGGCTACGCATTGACACCAGGCGAAACCCAGACGCTGTGGTCTATTTCTCAGACGCGCTCCCAGACAGCTTGAAGACTCTAGCGGCTGGGTAGGCCCGTTGCCACGCGTGGCAGGGCCGTCATGACGGATTGACATCCCCCCACCTTGGCCTTCGGCCACCGCTTGCGCGGGAAGGAGGGGATTCCTGCTCGCTATGCGCCACGAGGTCGCACTTGCCCAAGATGAGGTTAGTTGGCGGTACTGCGATGGCCTAGGGAAAAGAGCGCGGACGGCAAAGCCGTCCTGGAGCTAGGGTTTCCCATGGAGTCACTTACATGAGCTGGATAAAATCCCAGTATGCAGCGCCTGCAGGCCTTCAAATTCCAACTGATGCCCAACGGGGCGCAGCAGCGCGACATGCGCCGCTTTGCCGGATCTTGCAGATTTGTCTACAACAAGGCTTTGGCACTGCAACAGTCCCACCACGAAGCCGGCGGGAAGTTCATCGGCTATGTCGCCTTGGCCAAGCACCTGACCGACTGGCGTCATAGCAGCGAAACACCCTGGCTCAAGGAGGCTCCGTGCCACCCCTTGCAGCACGCGCTCAAGGACTTGGACCGGGCCTACCATAACTTCTTCGCCAAGCGCGCAGATTTTCCGCGTTTCAAGCGCAAAGGGCGTGGCGAAAGCTTCCGTTACCCCGACCCCAAGCAATTCGAGATCGACCAGGCCAACAGCCGCATCAAATTACCCAAGCTCGGCTGGATGCGCTATCGAAACAGCCGAGACATTGCTGGCGAGGCCAGGAACATCACCCTCAGCGAGTCCGGGGGCAAGTGGTACGCCAGCATTCAGACCGAGCGGGAGTTGCCCCAGCCAGTGCCCACTGCCACCACGGCCATCGGCATCGATGTCGGCATTGCGCGCTTTGCCACCCTGAGCAACGGCAGATGCATTGCGCCGCTCAATAGTTTCAAGCAACACCAGCGGCGCCTTGCGCGTTACCAGCGGCGCATGGCCCGCAAGGTCAAATTCAGCAAGAACTGGAAAAAGGAAAAGGCCAAAGTTCAAAAAATTCACACGGCCATTGCCAACGCCCGCAAGGATTTCCTGCACAAGACCACCACGACG